>Ga0222632_1000136_pt1 | contig 53168 bp, 45 predicted proteins | sample AntAcemetageno46_FD_179828 | JGI IMG/M metagenome (GOLD analysis project Ga0222632, IMG submission 179828) | Saline water microbial communities from Ace Lake, Antarctica - #46 | ecosystem: Environmental > Aquatic > Non-marine Saline and Alkaline > Saline | place: Antarctica: Ace Lake | collected...
TTTAGACAACACAAAAGCAGTGGGTGCACTGGCTGTATTCAGAACTGGAACCACAATAGAATCTGTAACCGAACATCCTGCCAAGTCCGTTACGGTAACCACTAGTTTCTCTCCTTGGTTTGCGAAGGTTCGCTTCGTAGTAGCCCCATTGCTCCAAAGGAAAGAAGGCGTTCTATATCCACCTGAATAACCTGCTCTTAAAAGAACTGAATCTCCTGCGCAGAATGCACTTTTCTGAATAACAATTCCCAAGTTTTGTTGCTTACAAGGCACGCTAAAAGTAGATTCGCAACCTATGCTCGTTCCAACCGCATCATGCGATACAATGCGAACAAGAACATCGGTACCAAAGGAAGGCGTAACATTGAATTTTTGATTGCCTTGAGTGGCCCTAGAAATGGTTTTTGATTTCCAATTGACTTCATTCACCCCTTTATACTCCAGCTCCCAAGAAGTGCCTGGAAGCATTCCGAAGTAGGCACGGTACACTCCTAAATTGGCATTTACAGCAAGGGTAGAGTCTATTGTTATTTGACAGTTTATCGGCATTGCGAAACTCAAGGTATTGCCATATGTAATGCCTTGGGCATTCTCAGCAAATGCACGCACATAATAGGTGGTGCTTTGTGCCAAGCCATCTGCAATTATACCAAAGCTACCCGTTAACGGAAGCGTTTCCAATACCCTGTCTGATGTGTCTGGAAGAAGCTGTGTTGATAGGCATACCCCCGCACGTATTAATGCAGATGCGCCTGCCGATATTATAATACCACCGGTTGAAGCAGAGTCTCCGGAAAGTGCGTAGCTCGCTGATGTTGCCACCACCGGCAATACATTTCCGCATCGAGTGAGGGCAAATAAATTCGATGTGTCTGCGCCGCAACTATTGCTAACAACAACTCGAACAATGGCTGACGAATCTGCCCAATTGCTCAAATCAACTGTAACACCATTGGTATTATTACCTGCGAGAATGAACGCGCCTGGAGGAAGAAGCCATTGGTAGTTGACTACATCTTCTTGATGTTGAACCAATAGGTTAATCGTATCTCCCAAAGCACATGCCGCAATGGGACTCATCTGTATATCGCCTGGATTCAATGGCGTCTCTAATACATCTACTAGCACGGTGTCAAAAGCACTTCTGCAACTGTTATTGCCTTCTGAATAGACTAAATACAATCCTTCGAATGTACTATCGCTGGCCAAAATTGCTGGGTTCTTACCCGAATAGGTATTGCCATTCGGGGCAAGCCAATAAACAGGATCTGCGCCAACGAAAGTGCTACTTAAATGCAGCGTATCTCCTCTACAAACTACTCTATCAAGACCAGCAAATGGCACAGGAGGAGGAACACAATTATTGATCTCATGCACTTTGATGATGCTCCAGTTGCCTAGTTCATCTTTTACTCGAATGCCGAAATCGTGCAGGCCTCCAACTAAATTGGGCATAACAACACTCAAGCTGGTATCCAATTGATCTGTCTGCAATCCCGAAGCAATTGAAACCATTTGTCCCGGACCTTGATCCACATCTATGAAATACTCAACATCTGTAATCTGAGCTTCGGGCCATTGAAGAGGTTCAACTGTATCGGAAATAGTAATGAACTTCCTTTCTAAGCTGCTCCAAAAACCTGTTTCTTCACGCACTCTTACCCACAATGAGTGAGTACCTGGTGCCAGACCCAATAAGGGAATAGACTCGGTAGAAGCGGTCAATGCTCCAAAGCCATACACCAAAGGGTTTGCTTGTCCTGGTCCAGGATCTTGGCCATCGAAGAAATACTCTGCCGTAACTATACCCGTCGGTGGATTCAGGGATACGCTCTGAATGACTACCGTATCTGTAACGGAACAGTACGGATCTGTAACGGTCACCCAATAGGTTCCTGCTGACAAATCGTTCGCAAACCATGTGGAATCTCCTGTGCTCCACAGATAGTCGAATAAATAACCAGAACCTCCATGAACAGATAATACGGCAGCGGTACCATCCGATGCTCCATTATAAGCAGGACTCGCTTGTGTGCTAATCGTGGGGGTTGGATGGGCAATTACTTGCTCACTTGCCGTTTGTATTTGATTTCCAATATTGTCAGTCAGTACAACATTAAATAAGCCGCTTTGCCTGGTTGCTATACTTGCGGTAGTATCTCCCGTATTCCAAAGATATCGATCAGCTGCAGGAGCTGTAAGTACTAGACTATCGCAATCACAGAACTCTGTACTTCCAGACAGACTGATTTGCGTGCCTGGCAATGGTCCAACAGCTATCGTTTTCACTATTTGCTGAACACATCCACCGCCATTGTCTACGGTCAGTAGAACATCATAAATTCCGGCACTTACAAATGTGTGTGTTGGATTATTGGTTGTGTAATCCGTCACTCCATCCGAATCGATATCCCAACTAATAACAGCAGAAGGAAGAACATTGATGGAAGTATTGAAGAAGGATGTCAATTGACCTGCAGCTGTATTTGTATAGACAAAATCAGCGGAGGGCATTACACAATTACGTGTTTGTATGATCACGTGAAAACTGCTGAGATGACTCCAAAGACCTACTTGGTTTTTAATTCTCAAATAAATGCTGTGTGTGCCTATTGCTAGCTGACTAACATCCACTATTCTGGTCAGATTTACACTGTCTCCAACAGGAATAGATATCGGAATTGCTTTGCCAGTACCGGGGTCTACATTGCCTATGAAATACTCAGCTTCTACAAGAGCCCATGTGGGTAATACCATAGAAGGCAGTGAATCGATATAAAAAATGCGCTCTTTTGCGGTACTCCACAATCCTCCTGAATTTCGCACTCTTAAGAACACCTTATGAGATCCCGTCTGAAGTCCCGCTATGGAAGCTGTAATAGAAAGATCTATGCTATCAATGGGCGTAAATGGTGGACTAGCTATTCCATTGCCCGGCCCTGGGTCTTCATCAAAGAAGTACTCTGCCGCATTCAACGTATAGATTTCATTCACAACCTCAACTGTGTCAAGCACTCTAAATACTCGGTATGGATAAATATGACTCCAATCGCCATCTACTTCCATTACCCGCAAATACATTCGATAGATACCCGGTGCAAGACCTTGTGTGCTCAACTGAGTCATGCTATTTGAGTTGGCTCCAGGATTTACAGTAAGCGCTTGACCGAATCCAGGCCCTGGGTCGATCTCTCCCAATATGTACTCCGCTGAGATAATTCCATTTATAGGCTGAACGCTGCTTGCAGGAATACTAAAATTGAGCGTCTGCGGACAATTTCCATCGTCTATTACAACAGAATAAGTACCCGCCGCGCTATTGCTCAGCATGCTGGTCGTATCTCCTGTACTCCATACAATACTAGGCTTGTACGTACTGCCACCTTGTATGAAAAGGCGGATTCCTCCATTGCCTAAACCATTGATTTCAGGAGCAATTTGCCATTGAATATCCATAGACGGAAAAATGGTAATGCCTACTGCTGGTGTTTGTCTCAAGCGATTCTGGCTGTCTACATAACTGGCCCGATAGACTCCACTTAATGAAACTTCTATGCTCTGAGTGGTATCTAGCGTATTCCAGATATAATTAGATCCCGCAGGAGCCGTCAGTATTCTGGTTTCACCAGAACAAAAGACCAATGAACCAGAGACACCTATCTGAGCAGAAGGCAATGGACCTACTGTAATGGTCTGTACAATTTCTGAATAACAACTATCCAAATTCACCACGCTCAATTTTACATCATACATTCCTGCTTGTGGAAAGCTGTGCTGAATATTGGCGGTGGTATAATCGGTTGTTCCGTCGGCATCTATATCCCAATAATACATGGCCAAAGCAGAAAGTCCCGTACTTGTATTCGCAAAGGAAACAGGCACATTCGCTTGTGCATTCGCATAGCTGAAGGAAGCCACTGGAGGAGTGCAACTACTGGCAACAACAAAGTCGTTTTGCTGAAGTGTTGACCATTGACCCCTTATATCTCTCACGCGAATTCCCAATTTGTGTGAACCCACATTGAGACCAGCTATATTGACGCTTCTACCTATTTCTAAGGTGCTGTCCTGAATAGTAATATTTAATGGAAGGGCTTGTCCGGGTCCGGGGTCTTGATTGTCAAAAAAGTATTCAGCCGCAACTATGGGCAAACGAAAGGCCGGTAAGTTGGGGGGCGCTAGCACATCTATCAGTATGTCATCTACCGCAATAATGCTCCATTTTCCGTTGCTGTCTTTTACGCGTACCGCTAAGACATGTATTCCCGTTCGTAGGTTCAGTGTTTGCAGATTCAAATTGACATCAATAAATGAATCGCTTGGTGTTATGGGAAGAGAATACCCATTGCTCGGACCTGGATCTACATCAAAAAAGTATTCAGCCAAAACCACATCGCCAATAGGCTTAAGTGTATCTATAGCAGGACTTGCAGTATCCTTCACATAGAAATGATCATGACTTATAATGGACCAGGTTCCGCCCTTGCTCAATACACGCGTATTCAAGGAATGGCGTCCTGGCACTAATCCAGCAATAGAAATATCTTGAAAAATATCGATTTGATTGTATTGGGGAACCGCTAAACTGATTCCATTTCCCACTCCTGGATCTATATCAAAAAAGGCCTCCAAGGCAATAATTTCGTCGGTTATGGCGAATGTTGAATCCGCTACAGTAATAGAGAGTTGTTGTGGGCAGTAGCCATCGTTGATAGTGACTTGATAAACCCCGCCTGCGAGCTGCACCAATTGTGCTCCTTGTGCAGTATGTAGCCAGTTTATTGTATAATTTCCTGAACCTCCATCTATATCTAATCGTATTGATCCATTGGCGTTTCCGTTGGATGCAGACGATACAGATACCGAAATACGAGGACTTTCGTGAACCAGAATATTCTTTGATTCACTCGTCCTTGAGTTTCCATATATGTCTGTATAGGCACAGATATATATTCCCAACTCTTTGACAATAATCTGTTGGGTAGTATCTCCCGTTGACCAAACATGGTCTGTTCCCTGAGGCCCTGCTAGAATAAGGCTGTCGCCTGAACAAATGGTATCTGCGCCGCTGCTGATAATTGCATTTGCCGGAATAGGACCTACCATTATTTGCTTAACAACCGCATCGGTTACAGCCTCATTGTATAAAGTGAAAATCTCTGAATCCGTTAATATGCGATTGAAAATGAAAACATCGTCAAAACTTCCATCTGCTTCATTTAGACCATTCGCACCCAAAACCAAAGAGTCAAGCGCATTGAGGCTTTGATTGGATGCTCCGCCAGTCAAAGACAATTGGCCATCAAAATAAACCTTGAAGCCCGAGCCGTTGTTCGGGAGCCATGTGAAAGCCAGGTGGTGCCATTTACCATCGTTTAATGCAGATGAGGCATAGGCGATTGCCGCATTACCGTATACAGTGTGGCGATTATTCAAAGTACTTATAGCTCCGTTGTTTTGATCGTCTAGAAGATTCAATACATAGCTGGAGTTGTCTCCCTTAAACCAATAGGAAACAGACAGTTCTTGCATATTCAGTGGAACAGCAGAAGAGGTCAAATAGGCAATATTATTCGTGCCTTCCGTAGAATACGCACCATTTTCATCACCGTGTCGACCTATAGCATTATTTACCCCGCCTTGGCGTATCAAGGTTCCCAAAGGACCGTGGTAATTGGCTCTCGAACCATTGAAAAAACGATACATGGCTTTGAGGTTTGAGGTGTCTATGCGTGTTCCCTTTAAGCTCACCCTCATTAAAACATCATAAATGCCCGGTTGAGAAAAGGTATGCTGCATATTCTGGCCGAAATACTCTACACTGCCATTTGCACCCATATCCCATTGATATTGATGAGGAGCCGATACGTTGCTGCTCGTATTGGTGAACTGTACTGGCTGTCCAGCAACGGGCGTGCTCCAATTGAAATCAGCAATAGCACCCGCCAAAATATTTAAGCTGTCTTGGTTCAATAAGACGTCGTATGTGCTTATATGACTCCAACTTCCTGCAAGATCTTTAAAGCGCAAGCACAAAGTATGCGGGCCATTTGGAAGATTGGTCGTTGAAATATTCCGAAGAATGGAAACACTATCTCCAGCAATAAGTGGAATCGCTGTTCCATTGCCAACACCGGGGTCGTTGTCAAAGAAATACTCTGCCCCCACTAGGGTAAAAGGCGGAAGCGGAGGAAGAATAGGCGAAATCAGCGGATTCACATGAAAAAGGTGGGTCTGATGGGTGCTCCATCCAAACACACCGTCTCTTATACGAATTACCAGCTTATGATAGCCTGGAATCAAATGCGCTATGGACGCACTGAAGCTCATATCAATGCTATCTGCTGAGATAACTGGGATGGGGATACCCTGACCTGGGCCAGGATCAATATCAAAATAATACTCCGCTTGTATAATATTGGGCAGTGGGGTCTGTGCATTGCCGTTTAAGGAAAACAATATGAATCCCAACGACAGACAGATATGTACCGCCCTGTAAACAAGCGCGAGATAGGGACGCTTTTTTATTTGCATGACGAACGCTTTTAAAGATGAAATAATACGGTACTCTAATCTGAGAGCAGGGGATTAAGTTCCCTGCTTTTCAGACGCAATGCCACGTATCAATCGCGCGTTCTAGCCTTCAAATTAATCTGTAAGGTGCCACCAGCAGGTACAGAAGAAACAGGAATATCAATTTCAACAACTTCGGGTGTCTTAGGGTGAAAAGGTATTTGATTCACCGGTGCGTTGCCTCCACTCAGGCCAATATTGGTTCCGTTGGTCCCCGTTCCAATAGCAGGAGAGCCTACTTGAATACCATAATTATGGGCGGTACTCCAAGCTGCATCACCCAAAGCAGGATAGGCTATCCATAAAGGATCTGCATTTTCTATATTTCCAGAACCCACACTCCCAGAACCTGAAGGAAGGCTATTATCTAAACATAAATAAGTGAGGTTATTATTGAACGTACAATCTGTGCAACCCGTAGGCTCTGAACGATAGAAAATATTATTTTCTACAATTAGGCCTTTAGTACCGTTGAAACAATACGTATTGGTTCGATCAATAAAAACATTATTGCGTACTACTATGCCTCCATTAAAGCTATTTGCAACGTCTCCAACCACATAGCCATTTATTACACAGTTTGTTATCAATACATTAGAATAAATAGTGGAAGCCGCCGAAGAAAATCGGGTAGAGCTTGATATCACACAGTTTCTAAATGTGATATTTGAATAGCTGTAATCCGAGGCTCCTAAAAAGTTAAGATTAGATATCCTACACCTTTCAAAAAGAATATTTGACAAATTCGCTTCGCCCACCTGCGCGCCTGAAAAACTGGGATTCACCGACGATCTTAAAATGTCTATACCATACACCTTAAAGTTATCCGCTGCTGTATAAGCATTTAGTCTACTCAAATTCAGTTGATATATGGTTGTTCTTGCGGCTGTCGTAGCGGTATTGGATATTCCCCCATCAATATTCTCTCCTATGAGAACCAAGGGTTTTATCGCAGTTAACGAGTAAGCTGCGCGGTCGGTGTACCCCCCTCCATACCCATTTACCAGAATGGTATCCCCTGCACTGGCCGTATCGTGCGCTATTTGGAGATTGGTAAATTGTGCCGGTCGGCTGTCGAAACTAACTGTCCATACGGTGGCGTTTAACGAAAGAGCTGCAAAAAATGCTAGGCTGAAAAGTGAGATAATCTTCTTCATATTGTAGATTTTAGAGTAATAAATAACTATCACCTAAATTAACTTCGTTTTTTTTTGAGAACTATACCTACTTTGGGGTAGATCCTCTCCAAGAACCAGAATCTTAGCATTTATAAATTAGCCTAAATAAGGCTATTCTCCTTTGGAGGATAATCCTTTGTGCAACTCCCGCTTTACTCTCATTAACACCTACTGACATCTTTCAAATATCCCCTCTAAAACAGCTATACTTTGGCTTTTTACACTATTCATTGGCATCGCTCTGCAGATAGCAATACTTCACTCTATTGCATTTGACTGGCCGTTTTTTAACCGAACCTAATCACAATCACTTGCTTAGTTACTAAATAAATCTTGTGGGAGAAAGGAAAATGATTAAGCGCAACTTTATTTTCTTAGGTGAGCAGGATAATTGCAATAAATTCTCGGATAAATTCGCCTTTGCTCGTTCAGATGTAAAGTGTGCAGAGAGAAGTACAACTAGAATAAAAACCAATGATACTACTGTATCCTAATCATTTATTGGGATACATTCTTATGCAAAGAGTCTCTGAAACAAAAGGAGACCGACTTATCTATACAGTCCAGGTGAATCATTGCCATTATCAGCTAGCTCTTCTACTTTCAAAGGGAAGCTGATAAGCCATTCAGGCAGACTCCCCGATGTTATTTACATTATTGCACAGTGAATTATACAGTGCTTTGCTATCTATCTTTAGATCAAATCAAACCTCTTCTAACACAATTCGCAATCAACTCCAAGGTATTCTTAGCCTCCGATTTCGCCATAATATTTTTACGATGCGTTTTAACCGTCGATTCTGAAATAAACAATTCTTCTCCAATTACTTTACTGTTTTTCCCAACGGCTAATAATCGTAATATTTTAAGTTCCTGTTTTGTGATCTTCACTTTATGCTCGATAGGCTGTAGCAATAATTCATCAGGATCCAGAGAAAAATAGGAAGGCAGATCGCCATCTCCAATAAAAGAAATTGTATGATCAATAGGACCGGGTATATGGCTTACATTGGAATGCACACCCATTACTTGCTGTATTTTACCATCTAAAGAAACATTTATAGTTTTCGATTGATGAAGGATTTTCTTCGTGCTGCCATCCTTTAACTGATATCGTATCAAATAAGTCACTTTGTATTTGGTAAGGAGTTCAGGCTTGATTTTATTAAATAGAAAAAACGAGATCGCAGCCTCTTTCTTTTGCATTAATTCAAGATCCTCTGGATGATAATAACTCAGCATTCTTTCAATTGAAAAAGATTCGAATTCACTATCCGACAGCTTCATCAATCTCTTCACTCCATCACTTATATAATCAAACCCAAGTGTTTGAAAATTAAATATAAAATGATGGTATTCACCTGGTGAGAAGAAACTTGCCAACTCATCAATTACTTTTACAGGATCTAAAAACTTATTTGGTGTCGAGATATCATTTGTCTTATTCCAAACCTCTTTTATTTTGTCGATTTCATTATTCTGATTCATCTTTCCATTTCAAATATTCAGGTATCCAAAAGAAGTCTTTGATCCCTTTTTAATTTTTTATAACTAAACTCAAACTTTGGCTTTATCGCAAGCCGTTTATTCTTTTACAATTCCACCGCTCAAAAAAGCTAAACTCTAGCTCTGTCATCTTCTTTTTAATATTCCTTGAAGGATCTCATTAAAATGGACACATTTAAAAAGATTAGCCATTCTTCAAATTTCATAACTGTACTCATTGACCGCCTGTTTTTTTGAGTGTTCCGAGTCTATGCGTTTGCTCCGATTGGCATTCTTTCAACTAATCATTCCACAACCTAATTCCCTTTATTTTGGCTCATGCCCAAATAGGAAAAAGAGACTTGTGAATGGACTCAACTAAAGTATCTAAGGAGAAAAACGAGCTTTGATATTCTTTGCGGTTGGATGATCTTCAATAATACAACAAATACATAAGCAGTATAATACCCTAAATAGCAAGCGAGTTAAAAACAAAATATGACTTCTGATTTTTACTCTAAAAATTCGTTCTTGTTGAACTTATAGCCCTGAATATTTATGATATATATTCAAATAAATCATACATAAATTATATTATTTATAAGCATTCACTATAATAACATTCTATTGAAAATGAAAAAGATCCATGCTTTTAATAGAATGATGCCTTAGTCCTCAAATTCATACTACAATAATCCAATAATTGATATATTTCTTGCCCGATTTTAAGTACGAAATGCCCATGAAGGGAGAATAAAGGAAGCTTTTGTTCCTATGGGCTGATCAAATTTCATTCGAAATAGTCTTTGAAGAAAGTCCGATAGAATGGCCCTCTTATTCTTTTTGGCAGAAATAAAAAAAACTGTTTCGGAAGCTTTCGAAGCAGGAATTTTTGCATCTGCAGCTTACCACCAAACAATAAAAAAGGCCTCGTATGTATCTCTGCATTTCTGCCAACATAATGGCGCTTGCTTTTCGCTAATACACAGAGCAATCTGTTTTCCTATACCCTCATTATCCGACCAATCTTCATTTTCTGAGGCATCCATTCCCCATTCTAATTTTGAGGGTAAATAATAGCTTTTGGCAGCATCATCTAAGCGTAGAAATTCTGCGTATCTCAAATAATATCCCTTAATGTGTTCTGCATAAATGGGACTAAAACTTCCTTTGTACTCGTACGGTATAAACAACGAAACCAATAAACAGAGCGATTGAGTGGCTTTGTCTATTTCTATGTTTTTAAATTTTGCCCGAGCGCAGTCATGATAGAGTAATGGAAACTGCTTCTCTTTCAATTTTTCAAGTTTCTGCTTCAAAGAATCATTCCTATTCGGACCAATCCAGTTAGAAATGGGTTCTACCGAAAGGCTTGGATCAAATAGATAAAACTTATAGGCAAATTCCATATGAATCAATTGTTTTGCCTCTGCTTCCTCTAGAATGAAATCAATTTCACCTATGGTTCTTTTACCTTCTAACAGCTGAACGTTTTCATACCGCATTTTATAGTTAGACGATGCTTTTATTAATTCAGAAACAATTCTCTCTGCCAAATGGCCCAATCTTATATTGGTTGGCAATTGAAATGCTAGCTCTCCTTCGTATTGTAATTCGGATAAATTAAAGCGCTGAAAACCCGTAATTGAAAAGTCCAGACTGTTTGCCTTTGCTATTGATGCTATCCTCGACTTCGTATTCATTTTTCTTTCCAATAAGGGTCTTTCATACTTCAAATACAATCTGCTCTTGGTTCTATACCTTCCTATAAAGAGGCCCCCACCATAGTGCTGTTCTGAGATCTATGTCTGGATGTATTCGATTTGCTATTCTAAAAATAATCCAAATAAATCAGGCTTATTACAATCGTGTCATAAACGCCATGACAGATTATGGCATACCATAAATTTCGTTTAAAATAGAGTGCAAGTGCAAGATATGCTGCGCCCGCAATGAAGGCATTTATTAAGCCTAGAGGATCTAGGTGGATATGATAACAATCCAAATAATACGCTTGTGATAAGGAAGCTCAACAACAAAGAATACTTTCCAGAGATCATTTTTTCTAAGCGCGTAAAAACAAATCCATGAAAAACAATCTCTTCATAAAAACCACCTACTACCCACCCCATAATTAATATGAATAGGTAGTTCCCTTTGCTCTTCTTTAGGAAACTATAAAGCCCAACATCTGTGTCTTCAAAAACTATAAAACTTTCCAAAGCAGGGAAGAAGACCCATTGCAAAAAGGAAAAAATAAGCACTCCCGCAAGACTTCTATAATAAAATAGATTGACGACTGATAGACTTGAACTCAAAAACTAAATCTGAAAAACGCTCTCCATAATACTTGAGATACAAACCCACAAAAAAAAGAGTAGGAATGCCAAATCCAAAATTTGGAATGAGACCAGTATGAGCCAAAATAATAACAGTGTAAATAGCTGTTATACCCATTAAAATGTCTTTTAATTGCAGTTAATGTAATCCCGTGCAATGCCGTAAAATCCTGTGTGAAAGGTAAAAACCACCCTGCTTTCAAGGCAATTTTGGCTGTGCTCTATTTTAGATGGATTACTTGCCGCAGACGCTTCGGAATCCAATGACTTTTTAATAAAAAAATAGATTTGCGCATCTATGAGCGCTGTGGTGACCTCGCATTTAATGCTTAGCTGTTTGTATGGCAGCCGATGAAAAATCTTCAGCAATAATGGGTCTGCCATTCAATCCTTGAATTATAGCAATCTGACCAATATGAGTCAGAATATCTGAGAACGGTCCTTGAAGAAGTCTTTTGGAAAAATCCACAGGCAATTCATTTATATCAAGAGCCTGATCTGCACGCATGATTTCAAGACTAAATCTTTCTATTTCTCTTGAAAAACTCAGTGTTTCTAATCGATTGGCATCCAACCTTTCTTCTTCCAAAAAAATGCTGGTCGAAAAAAGCACATCGTACATATGGTGTTCTAGCTCAACCGTATTTCTACTATTCTTTCCTAGACTAAACTCTCCAAAATTTTCTGGGCTATCTGCTACCGCCTTTTCGAATCGATATTTGATCGTTGACAGCATAGGTCTCAAAAGTTCGTTCTTAATTATCCTTCTTTAATGCTTTGCCCGCTTTTTGAAAACTGTCTTTTCATGCTAGATTCGTTTTGTCACTCTTGGGGAACTCAAATTTAATTCTCGCTCATTGCAGCGGGCAAAGCGGCTTCATTTCTAGCCATTTCTACTCCTTTTGAAATAGGTCATGAAAAGCAAGCTTAAACTCCTTATTTCTTATTTTCGATGGATTGATCCCAAAAACTAGGGTTTAACTCAGAAGTTGCAATAGCCAAGAATGCTTCCGCCAACAAAAACTTTTATCATATAAATAGAGTTCTTGCATCGGTAAGCAGTATTGGCTCTTGTTCTTTAAATGAACATATCAATTACTAATGCCAGCAATAAAATTCCAATGATAAAAGTGAACATGCCCAAAATGTATGAAAAGAACGCTTTCAAATAGCTTGTGAATTTTTTCTTATCGAAGAATTGTCCGATTGCCCAAGTTGCATACATAGCATAAATAAGACTTCCATAATCCATTACTTTCAGTTGAGTGAGTCCTTGGATTAACCCGAAAACAGATAAAATGAGCATCCCCATTCCCATTACAAAACACAATAGAATGAGTATTTCATAAAAATTGTATCTGTGCTTTCTGAATAACAATTTGGTCCAAAGGGCTATGAAAATCCCCATTATTATATTTCCGTAGCCATAGTTGTTTTGAATCCAACCAAAGATGACCATGGATGTAGGAGGCTTTGTGTTCTCTTGACCTATATATCCGTCTTCGAACTGAAAAAATTGCCTCAGGATGGCGTAAATCAATGAGGTCACTATTATAAAGATTACCGGCTTTACAAGTCGATCCCTGTCATCTACAATAAACTCTCTGATGGTTAATCCAGGTCGTATTAACAACTCTCGGGTACTGTATAAAATTCCTTTGTCAAAATTTAAAATACTCCCGATTTCATCTATAATATATTTTTTGTCAATCCGCTTCAATTCTCTCGGATTTCCGCAGTGAGAGCAATAGTGGTCTTCAAGCTCTTTTTTGCACTTCTTACAGTAGTGTAATTCTTCTTGTTTTATCATTTCAATCCATTATCATTTATTCAAATTTCATCGAGTGCAAACAGCATCTCAATACGTCTCAAAGACTGCTGTGAATTCGTTTTATCAATCCTATCTGGTTTGTATTCCATTATTCCATCCTTCTAATGCCATTTGAAAAATCGACCTTGTTTGAATTTCTTTGGATCATCACCTAATTCTTCGAGATCCATTCTCAATGGGCTATAAATTCCAACTAACGGACTCTTGCAGCTGTTAAGTCGGCAAAGTCGTTGGGGTGCAGTTCCATCCGCATCTTTTAGGTCGTTGGTTTCTGCATACTCTTCCCACCAACACAGCCTTCAAATCTCAAAAACATTTATTTCCTCTAAGGTCGTAAAATCACAACAAGAACAATCTTCTAAATCAGCTGAACTTCTAATTTCAATTCCAATATGCCCAGATAAATAGGCGTTCGTAATTCCTTTGAGATCATCTCTCGATTTTTCAGTCAGAGATTCCACATGCGTTCCAACTGAAATCACAAAGCCATTCATCGCATATCGAACCCTGTTTTGAGCTTCGTGAATTTCTTTTTCAACGGTATCAAGCAGTTTGAGTTATGGCTTCATATCTAGCTTTTCATCTTCGTGTACTGCTGCGCAAATAAGCCAATGTTCCCAAACCGGCTGAAGCAATTGTTTCAATATCCGATTGAATCCATTTTTGTCCCAATTCAAATCCGTGATCTGTTTCAGCTGCAATCCATGCTACAGTATACTCACTCAAATAGGAAAAGTATGCCTGACGCACTCATAGTTCAAGGTGTTCTATAGTAATTTGCTCATCATTAGCCATTAATCCAGCTAGGCACATAGCATCATAATTGCCACTCGCATAGAGCTCTAGAGAAAGTGCGTGGTTCTTCTTTGTCTTTTTTAGAATCTTTTTCAAGTCTTGAACCTTTACTCCAAATAATGGCTCTCTAGCCCATAGCGATATGTAGGTGTTTTTCGTCTTCTCATCTCCATACTTCTCGAGTTCAGAGAGAATCTCTCTTGTCTGCATAGTATTCTGTTGTATTACTTCCAACAAGAACCCTAGCAACACCCCTTTTTAAATTGAGTCAATCACTGCGTTTGGATTCGGTGCCTACCTTACTTCTAATGTAGACCTTCCTGAAGAAAAATCAGAATAACTCCTTCTATTTAGTCTGCATATATAGCTGCTCAGAACGGTCCGAATGGAATAAGAATAAAAAGATCCAGCACTTTTAGTTTGAATGATGTGAATAGTGAGCCCTTAGGTTCCTAGTACTCCAAGGTTCAGATTGTATTGGCTTCCAATATCAGAATTGCCCAAATACAAAGAGTCATGAATGAATGGCGAGAGAAAGCAGATCGATGGCACTCTAAAACCACATTTTTTTCGGGCTGCTTAGGTAAATATCCAAGTAGAAATACTTGAATAAACCAAAAGGGCACCCTATTTCTAGAGTGCCCTTTTAGTTTAGAATAGATTCAAGATTCATTCTAGCTCAAGTGTATTTCTATAATTTCAAAAGGTCTAATTTATCTTAATGACAATTTTGCCTTTCGCTCTTCCGGATGCTAGATGGATACATGCTTCAATACTCTCTGAGAATGAGTACACTTTATCTATGATTGGTTTAATAGTTTCATCCTCAATCAAGGTTTTTATTAGATTCAAATGCGCTCCATTGGGGTGCATGAAAATGAACTTATAGGAGGCCTCTTTTGCGCTGCAAAGCTGAGCCAATGCCTCCGGTAATTTATAGTCTGCCATTCCAAACATTTTAGCGATCTCCTCATCTAAAGGACCAACAATGCTTACTACTTTCCCCCCTTGCTTAATTACTTCAAAAGCCTCTGAAGAATAGTTTCCCCCGAGTGTGTCAAACACAATATCTGCATCTTTCACAATGGTTTTATAGTCCTCTGTTTTATAATCAATTACCCTGTCTGCTCCGAGCTCTTTAACCCAATTTACATTGGCAGTACTTGTAGTTGTATAAACGTATGCACCTTTTGCTTTGGCATACTGAATGGCAAAACTACCTACACCTCCAGATCCTGCATGAATTAGCACTTTGTCGTTTTCCTTAATTCCAGCGTATTCCAACGTCTGTAATGCCGTTAGTCCTGCCAAGGGAATGCTTGCCGCCTCTTCGAAAGAAATGTTACCCGGTTTTTTTGATACAGCGGCACTTGTTACGGCAACGTACTCTGCCAGTGTGCCCATTTGTTCTTGTGGCACCCTAGAGTATACCAAGTCTCCGATTTGGAAATCACTTACTTCTTCTCCTTTTTCAACAACAATTCCGCTCACATCATATGCAATGGTGCTAGGAAAAGGAATAGGAATCATGCGCTGTAGGTTTCCTAAGATTATACTATTGTCTATTGGGTTTATAGCCGCCGCTTTAATTTCAATAAGAACATCATTAGCCTGAACCGTCGGTTTGCTAATTTCGTTGAATGCCAAACTTTCTACAATCTCACCGTACTTAACTATTTGTAATGCTTTCATTTTTGTGTCTGATAATTTGACACAAAACTAGGCTGATGGATTCGGGCAAAAATTGACCTTTGGTAAGAAAACTATTTTTTTGCTTTTTCAACTCTAATGCGGCTCAAGCTTTCTTGCGTGATACCTAAATAAGAGGCGATGTGGTAATTCCGAGTATACTGCTCTATATCGGGATATTGCTTTAAAAACAAGTCATAGCTCTCAGAAGCAGTCAATTGCAATTGATTCAAAATCCGTTTATACAAACTAACTATATGGCGTTCTAAAATATTTCTCTGAAAGGGTTCGTATTCAGGGAAGAGTGTAAGTACTCCATCCAGTGTTTTAGCATTAAATTCAATAATACATGACTCTTTGAGACATTCTACGTTTAAGGTTGCAGATTCATTATTATGAATGGCTATATAATCACTTATCCACCAACTTTTTATAGCAAATTGCAAAGTGTGCTCTTTGCCATTTTTATCAATGCAATAGGATCGCACGCAACCACTTTTAACAAAGTATACTTTGTCAACCGATTGTCCTTGACGAATTAAAATGGATCCCTTTGGAAATACTTTTTCTCTGGAAATAGCAATGAGATATTCCTCTGCCTCTAAGCTTAGAGGTATGCTGCCTTTTATTTTTTTAATTAATTCTTCCAATTCCTGAGGTGCGGTTTAGTAGTGAAAATAGGTGGATAAATGCGGTTAACAGCTCGTCCTATTCGTCATTAACCGTCTGTTTTCAGTAAGCGTATATAGGCTATTTCAGTTTCCATAACAATCGCAAGAATATATACACCCGAAGGAAATGAAGAAGTGTTTATGCTTGTGTTTCCCGAAGCCTGAATTGTTTTCACTAAAGCTCCTGTGATTGTATAAACGTTGATTCTTGCATTCTTTTGAGTACTGAATTGAATAGAAACGGATTCAGTAAATGGATTTGGAAATGCTTTGAATGTATTACTCTGAAAATCAGGAAGGCTTAAATCGAAATTGCAGGCTTGTCCCTGTGTTATCGTTTCAATAAGTGCATCTTGTTTAAAGCAATTCAAAGAAGAACTACATCCAATACACAAGATCATGGGCTCCAAAAAACCCAAATTATGCCCCACTCCTTCGATCATAAAATTGGCGTTTAAAGTTGAAGTGCTATCTGTCCAAAATCGCGCTTTATTTAGACCGTTTATGGAAATACTGTCAATAGCTATTACTTTTCCGGCGAATGATAAATGGTATAGGTCAAATACGGAATCACCTACTGACAAATCAAAATTGTATAAGAGTGATTCCGTAACCCCTACCAACGGTTTATAGGAAAATAGACTTTTTCCATTTTGGCGTAAAAGTGTTTCTAGTCCCGTAGAAAAACCTCCAAATCCACAGTTTGGATTAAACGAAATGTTTTGTTTTTCTTTCTTGAATAGGAGCTTTTTATACGTACTTCCATTCAGTAGGGTATCACCCTGAACAGAGTAAAGTATTTCTTCATGCCAAACACAGCTTTGCCCATCTACATAGGTCGAGGAAACGCTCCATTGTGTGCCTTCTTGAAGGTAATTTGTTTGAGCTCTAGACACATTGGTGAGAATAAAAAATGCTCCAAATAATATAAGTTGCTTCATAGTTATGCTATTGAACGTTTTGGCTTTGCAAGCTAGCCCAAGGAGCAAGCAGAAGATCATATTGACCTTGGCTTTTCATTTTATCTAAAAGTTGATCCAGCGCAAATTGGCCTTTTTTGTAATTGGGATTAATATCTTGGGTTTTCTTATAACAAGACCTCGTCTTTACTGTGTCACCAAGATTAAGGTTGGCATTTCCATAAAGTCGCCCTGTATAATTAGAGTTATCATGTATACTAAGGTAATCTGCTCGCTCTACTAACCACTATTCCCAAAATATCTATTGCAGAATTGCTTCAGCTGAATTGAGATCCTAATTTAAAATCAAGCGCAACGTCTTTTAAGGACTCGAGATTACTTTACAACGCATTTGGACCATAAGTAAGATTCTCTCAATCCTCTTTGATAATAAGTCTAGGTATACTCGAAGTATGATTTAGAATAGGCTGAATGCTTATTTTTTCATATCCTTTTCCCTTCTATTTCAAATTCGGGAATAGGGTCAATAATGTAGTCTCCTAAATTCACTTTAGCCTTTTCAATCCGTTTAAAAATGGCAGCGGAAATAAAGGACATTGAAAGCGAAACTATATGAAAAATAGTATTGAAATCTGCTTTTACTCCCTCCGCGATGTCTTCATAATTAAACGAATGAGCATATAGTATTTTTTCTCGATTGGTGATACCTATTACCAATCCAGCCCAATTATCGGCAAGCTCCATAAGCTTCTTAGCATAAGGCGTTAGAATACTATCTATCCTCCTTCCCTCTGCACCTTCAACTCCTATTGCTGCCTTTTCGGGAAGTGGATTTATTCGACAAGCATGGAGAATGGATAGGCTAAAGGAAGTTCGCACGACACCTCTTATTTGCAATGGCTATTCATCCGTTGAATTCATCTTCACTTCTATTTCTTGTCTGGAAAAAGGAATGCTTAACCCTTTTTGTTCCGCTGCTGAAAACAAAGCGGTCTTGATCTCATCATTCAAAGTGACGCTATCTTCAAAATCCTTTCTAAAGCAATCTAAACCATAGGTAATAGAGAAATCCGCTTATAACAGGGTGATTGCAGCAGTTAATAGGATCTGAAAGAACCTTATCGTTTTTTTCGCGAATTCCAACAGCATTGCTTTTATTTCTGAGTGAAGGATGGAACAGCATTGTTTTAATCAGCTAACATGAAACACCTCAGAATTACGCACCAAATAGATTTAGAATAAATTTAGTTCGTATTCGTAAGCAGAAATTATTTTTTGCTCCAGCTACTTTCAATAGTACAGCCACTCGTACGAAGCAAGGCTAAAATTGGGCAGCGAGCATCGACTTTTTGCCCTATAAGTTCTGCTTGTTCAGCTGTTAATTCTCCATGAATTAATGCATTCATGCGTACACTTTTATAGCTGCCATTTGAATGATCAGACATCCCCATGAAACCAGAAAGATCGAGATCGACTTCGATATCAATATCAATTTCTTCGATATTTAGGGAGAGTTCCCCTGCAACAACTTGAGCCTGTTCGTTCTGACAACCCGCTAAAGAGGCCGTAAAACACTGCATCGGATTCGGACCTGTATTTGATCCACCATCTTCCGTTGGTTCATCCAACTGAAACTTCCACTCTGTATCCGTGATAATTACCTTAGTAGGTATTTTCTTTCCGTATGCTTGAGCTTTGAAGGTCTCTAAATGAGTATTTTCCATTTTTACTATTCTTATTTTACACGCCTACTCTAATTCAGTTTTCAGCTTGCCCTGTTTCAACTTTGCATATATAAGTCGAAATCACATACAACTAATGTCATCTAGAATAAATGCCTTGAAAACATGAAACTGTTTTAGACTTAAGGTCCACAGATCTTATTTTTATTTAGTGAATGGCAGCGAAGGCATGCAGTCTGAACTGCTTTTTAAATAGGCCTTTCTACTAAATATTTTCAGAGTACGAAATCCTTTTTCTGCTCCTAAAAGGACTAATAACCGTCCCCAGACGGTTAAAATAAAATGGACAATCCCCTTGAGTCTGTGAATCAATATTTCTATACTTCGTATTTTATTGTCAGCAGAAAATTCTAAACACTCAAGTTTAAATCGACTTCGATAAGCAGCTTTTGTTTGCTTTGCATTAACGCATGGGTAAATATTCATTGCTTCAGCTGTGCAATATTACCAATAAGTTACTCATTATTAGATATATATGACTTAAAACTAAATGCATATTTCGTCTGTACTCTTGTTTCTGTTGTTGAATTAATCTACAGCAATAAAACAATGCTTCTTTAACAATAGCATTACTTTTGGTCCTTGTTATAATAAAGGCTTGTGATAGAAATAGGCAAATACAATTTAGTTACCGTTGTCTCTAAGACTGCTAGCGGTTATGATTTAGTAGATCGCGATGGTGAAAGGATTTTTTTACCCGATTTTGAGGTAGATCGTGAAATTGAAGTAGACGAAGAGCTAGAGGTATTTGCATACCGCAACAATCAAGATGATCTAGTTGCATCTGCTTTTAAAGCTGCCGTTCTCCTAGGAAAATTTGGATACCTAAAGGTAAAAAGCAGCAGTAGTTTCGGCTGGTTTTTAAATTGGGGAATCTCTAAGGATTTGCTTGCGCCCTTTAATGCGCAAAAAAATTCAATGAATGTGGATGACAGGTATATTGTATACTGCTACTTAGATAAACGGTATAACAAATTAGTTGCTAGTTCGAATGTAGATAGTTTTTTAAAACAGCACGGAGACGAATTAGAAGAAGGGCAGGCAGTTGAAATCATGGTCGTCGATGAATCTGATTTGGGCATCATCGTAATTGTAAATCACAAATACAGAGGTCTCATTTATCACAACGAAAACTTCAACGATTTACATACAGGTGATATTAAGTCCGCATTCGTGAAGACTGTTCGAGAAGATGGAAAACTAGACATCCGTTTAACCGAAGTTGGAACAAAGGCGCTAGATATCCACTCTCAACAATTACTGAACGCTTTAAAAAAAGCAGATGGCTTTTTAGCTTTAACGGATAAGAGCGCGCCCAATGTTATTATTAAAGAATTAGAGATGAGCAAAAAGGCCTTTAAAAGATCCGTTGGTTCGCTTTATAGACAGCGTCTTATAGCACTTGAAGACAAGGGCATTCGTCTTATTTAAAAACAATTCCATCCCGCTTTTTTTATTCAATGCCAATCAACTCAAGAATGTTTTGGTTTCAAAATGTTTGGTTCTGAGTTAATTTTTTGATTATCAATTAGTTCGTTCGCGTATTTATATTATTTTCGCGCCTTTAATTTCACAGTATATGATTGCAGCACACAATATTTCTCTTCAATATGGAAAACGTATTCTATTTGATGAGGTAAATATCAAATTTAACGGGGACAATTGCTTTGGTGTTATTGGTGCCAATGGCGCTGGTAAATCCACCCTTCTAAAAATCCTATCAGGTGAGATTGATCCCAACGGTGGTCACATTTCCATTGAGCCAGGAAAAAGAATGGCCGTTCTTTCTCAGAACCACTTTGAATTTGACGAGTGCACTGTTTTGGATACCATAATGATGGGTCACAAAAAACTGTGGGGCATTATACAAGAAAAAGAAGCCATCTACGCAAAGGCTGATTTTTCTGAGCAAGACGGAATTAAAGCTTCTGAACTGGAAGGAGAATTTGCCGAAATGGATGGTTGGAACGCTGAAAGCGATGCTGCAACACTCTTAAGCGGCGTTAAGATTTCCGAAGAAAAACATTTCCTATTAATGAAGAATCTGCCTGGAAACGAAAAAGTTCGTGTTCTTCTAGCGCAAGTTCTTTTTGGCAATCCAGACATCCTTATTTTAGATGAACCGACCAATGACTTGGATATTGAAACGGTTGGTTTTTTAGAAGACTTTCTCTTAGATTTTAAAAACACCGTGATTGTTGTGTCGCATGACCGTCACTTTTTAGATACGGTTTGCACCCACATTGTAGACATCGACTTCAAGAAGGTAAAGAGGTATACAGGCAACTACACATTCTGGTATGAGTCTAGTCAGTTGGCTTTGAGACAAAGATCCAGCGCCAATAAAAAAGCGGAAGACAAGAAAAAAGAACTACAAGAATTCATATCTCGCTTTAGCGCAAATGCTTCAAAATCAAAGCAGGCTACCAGTCGTAAGAAATTATTAGAAAAAATTAATGTCAGCGACATTCAGCCTTCGTCTAGACGGTATCCCGCTATAATTTTCGATCAAATCCGTCAAGCTGGAGATCAAATTCTAGAAGTAAACAACCTGAGTAAAACATTGAACGGCATTTCCGTCTTCAAGAAGATTGACTTTAAGGTAAACCGTGGAGACAAAATTGCTTTTTTAAGCAAGAGCGGTTTGGCAATTACTACACTCTTTCAAATATTGGTGCAGGAACTCGAAGCGGATACAGGTGAATTTCATTATGGTCAAACCATAACCAAAGGATATCTGCCAAATGAAAACGCAGCTTACTTCAATGAAGATAACAGCTTAATAGATTGGTTAAGAGAATATTCTGAGGATAAAGACGAAGCTTTTGTTCGCGGGTTTTTAGGTAAAATGCTGTTTACAGGTGAAGAATCATTCAAAAGTTCTACTGTACTTTCTGGAGGTGAAAAAGTACGTTGTATGCTTTCAAGAGTAATGCTTGCTCAGGCAAACTTATTAATCTTAGATGAGCCAACAAACCACTTAGACTTAGAGACCATTACCGCATTCAATAACTCTTTAGTCGATTTTAAAGGAACCGTATTCTTTACCTCCCATGACCACACATTTACACATACTGTGGCCAACAGAATTATTGAAATCACTCCAAATGGAGTAATTGATAAGTTGATGTCGTACGACGAGTATGTACGCGACCCTAAGGTTCAAGCGCAAAGAGAAAAACTATACAAATAGGCCGTAGAAAAAAGGGCTGTGCATACAGCCTTTTATGGTTTCTGCTCCATAGCACCTCCTCTAAAAATCAAAGGCAGGAAATCGCCTTCCGCATAGGTGCAAACCTAGCCGCTCCAGATCCGTTCGCACTAGATTTCCTCCATGCCAAACGGCAGAATAAATCTTTGATTTATTGCGCTTTGTATTTACGCTTTATCAGTAAATTTCGAAGCGTTTAACTGTCCGCTTAACTTCACATACTTTTCCAAAACACTCAGGCAGAGCACATTCTCAAGGTTCGTATTTTTAAATCGCTCTACATGACGATGCGCATTTTGAATAATCTCTTCTGCCTCTTTACTATTCGATGAATAGTAAAGAATTTTATCCTCTAAATCAGAATAATCTCCTTTTACTTCCACATAGTGAATACCTGGTCTTAATAAGCCTTCCATAAACCATGTCTCAAATCTTGGCTTGGGCATAAAGCAAAGTGAGTTCGATGACATTACCCATTTTAAGTTAGTGGCTACATCATTTCCTTCTGGACAAAAAATGAATTTGTATTTAAGTTGTTCCGTAATAGAGAGAAAACTTTTCTGCCAAGGAAATTCTTCCAATGGTTTGTTCGTTTGTCCCACATCACAAAGTGGATTGTTCCAGAAGGCTTGAACAAAATCTCTTCTCAATTGCCGGTAGGCACCGCCTCTCCAGACGAGTAGATTTTTCTTTTCAGAAAATGTATGTGGATCATCCACCCATTTGAAATGACGCCTTTTGTTTAGTTTAAATAGTACGGAATTCGCATTTTCACCATGAATAAGTCTTGCTTTTATCAAGGTCGGAAAGAGATTCACATCCGTTTCATCACCAAAATGATAGGCAAAACGGACTTCTGACTTGAAATAGTGTAAAAACTCCTTTAGGTCTAAATAATATTCGCTTCCCTTGGTTCTTTTAAAATTTTTGATGGAAACAGCCTCTACGGGAGTTTCAAATTCCGTATCCAGCTTGCAATAATACTGGAGTCTAAAGTTCAATTCCTTTTGATCGTATTGCCTTTCAAATTGCTTCAGCCGCAGGTAATTTCTCTTGAAAAAGGAGTCGGGAAGTTCGTTATATGCAAATCTCTTGATATAGTAAAACAGTTTAAATGCCATTTCTAATAGTTATGTAAAAGCAGAGCTTCTCGCAAATAGCCCTTAAGGTAATTGGTAGTTCCTTTGGTAAATATCGAGAATCTCTAGCTCACTATAAAAAGATCCAACCTAGCTAGTTGCAAATGGCAGAGTCGTTTTGCCTTTAAGCATTGTGCCTTTCGAACACAATGGAGTTTTTCAAGTTAAAATGATGATAGAGTTTAGATAATGGAGAGAAATTATCACGATTACGTGATTAAGGAAGGGAAATATATTGGTGCGTTTGAGAAGATGTATCAGGAGTGTAAAGACCCATGGATACAGTCGTCTCAGCCAAATAAATACGGTCGAATGGCCGCTGTTTATCATATCCGTAAATATGGTATTCAGAGTATCTTAGAATGCGGAGGTGGATTGGGATATTATTCTAATTGGCTGCACCAAGAAACAGATATAGTTCCGAAGAGTCTCGATATTTCAGAAACCTCAGTGAAAGAGGCCAGTAAATTATTTCCACATCTTGATTTCGAGGAGGCTGATATATCAAAAGACTTGAAAAATTATACGGCCTATGAATGCATTCTCTTCAGTGAAATAATTTGGTATATACTTCCAGAGTTGAGGCATATCTTAAATGAATTGAAAACGCTTTTTTCGGGCAAATACTTATTGGTGAATCAAGTCTTTTACAAAGGCAGCCAGCAATATGGTGTTGATTTCTTTACCAATATGAAGGAATTTCAAAAATTCGTTGGTTTTGATGTATTAGCTCAATGCGAAGCGACTTCTGTCGATGAGAGCACCATAGAGACTTCGATACTTTTCCGAATACCTTGATGATTATTACGGCCGTCGTTTTCATTTTTGCAGTTTGGATCTTTCTACCAGCACGTTCTGCTCTAAATAATTTAGACTTTAAATTCAAGAATTCTGCGCGCATCTATTACTAATTCATTCTTAGACTATTAGCAAAACTCATTCTATATTATTGCCGTGTTGTTTTCATTTTTTATTCGTCAATCCATTCAGTTGGTTTTGACATCTGACTTTTGACACAGAAACAAACGCATAAACTTCTACAGGATTTTCTTCAGCTAAATTTTGATTGCCAGATCCAATATATTTGAGACAGGGTTTGTCAGTTTCAGTTATGTAATAACGGGTAATTGTGCACTCTCCATCCAAAAACACCAAGGTTTCCATTCCCAAATAGAACATAGGATACGGAGAAGCTTTCCCACTAAATTCTTTTTCATTGTATTCGATGGTAAACTCAAAATCAGTATAGTTTAATCGCCGGATTGATATTGAATTTCCAGAATCAAATATTAGGTTCTGATTTTTAGGGAAATAATTAGGAATCAATACCACTTCTGAACCCGATTCTGCTGAAAACAAAATCGAATCGCCTTGAAGAATCAAATTGCTTTCTTGGATGCCTTTAAGAAACTCTTCTGAATATGCTCTCTCGACTGAAGTAGAACTTTCGATTCGTATCTCTTTAGGAATACGTTTATTACCTTTCTGTTTCTGTCCGCAAGAACTACAAATAGTATATGTATCTGCTTTTTGATTTTGATGGATGTCAAAGGAAGTCTTTGGAATAAACCGTTTTTCTAAATTTCCTAAATTGCTACAAAACCGTAGATTGTTTATCCCGCCTCCAAAATATAGCCTTCTGCTAAAGACTGAGTAAATCCAATTCTCGTTCCTGAGCTTCACTCTATAGAAAACAGTCCAAAAGAGGTGAAAATAAATGAAACAACCCCATTGAGTCTTGCATGCAATACTTCCTTTTTAACCTTCCATTGAAAGGTTTTACTCCTCCGTATTATATGCGTTTCTAAAATATCCAATGCAATCAGTCCCAAATAAAGCCAGAATGAATTATGCAATTGTCAGAGCACTGGGTGACTCATTGGTATAAGCCCATCTAAATCCTATCTTGATTCAACCCCCCATTGTTCATTATGCTTGGTAATGAAGGTTTAAATCGAGAAAAATATGGGGGGCGTTTGGAAAGCACAGCGGTGGTGAGAAAGGAAACGAAGTACAGCGGCTGATTTGATTGAGTTAAAGCTGGAATAGACCTTCTGAATTTAAGCACGGTCTTTCTGGAAATTTTATAGACGTATTTCATCTTAACCTCTTATTTACAATCTTTTACATCCATTAACACGCTTAGAAAGCATTGGGAGTATCTTCGGTAAAAAACAAATAGGACTATGAATTACAGATTGATAAAAGCAGTTTCAATTGCCCTCTGCTTAACTGTTTTACCTGCTTGTAAAACCAGAGCCGACGCCCTTTCTGTAAAGCCAATAGCGGAAGAAACAGAAGCGTTTTCAGAGGCGAAGAAGGAAAAAAAATCTATTTATAAGAAGCTTCAAGAAAATAATCACCTTACTGTTAAAGAGACCATCGCGCTTTATTATCAGTTAAAGAAGACCAATCCAAACGAATACAATTTTGAAAATGAGCAGGAATTAAATAGATATGGATACGATTTATTAAAGGAGGGCAAAGCCGAATCGGCCATTGAGATTTTTAAATTACTCGTCTCTGAATTTCCGAATTCTTCTAATCCTTACGATAGTTTGGGAGCAGCTTATTTGAAAGCGGGCAATAAAGCGCTTGCCTTATTAAATTATGAGAAGTCCATCCAGCTCAATCCAAAGAATTACTATGCAATGGATCAGGTCACTATTTTGAAAGGTTTAGAATTGTTGGTCACCGATTGGGGAAAAGAGTTCTTTCATTTTCCATTGCATTTTGCAAAAGAAATTCCATACGAAGGAGTTGAAGAAGTTGTATTTCCAACAAATTGGATTAATCCAGATAGCAGTGATTATTGGTCGTATGTTTTTGTTTGGGCACTTGATCATAAGCAAGCCGTAACGGCAAAAGACTTAGAGATCAATTTAAAGCTATACTTCGATGGATTAATTGGAGGATTGAGTAGAGTAGATACTTTAAAACTAACCAAAGCCAATACTCAATTTCAACGGAATATTGACCCGAAGGATAGTGTTCTCTTCACTGGAAAACTAGACATCTTTGATGGTTTTGCAACACAGAAACCCTTGACCTTAAATGCAAGGGTTTATTCGAATTATTGCAAAGAAAAAGATCAACTGATTCTCCTTTTTCGATTTTCGCCACTGCCATTTGACCATCCTATATGGAATAAATTGAGAACCGTAAAAGTTCGTCCCAGCGTCTGTGAAATGTAAATTAAATTTGGTGCGATTCAAGCGTTTGTGGCTAATGCCTATGCCAGCCAGCATAATATAGGAGCCAAAAAAACAGCTAGCAGGGTTCAACAAAACACCTTGCGAATAGAACCTAGCAAGCAGCGCGCAGACTAGTCTAAGAGAACATGACTAATGCAGAAGTAGCAACGTAACACTGTCGCAGAAAGAGATTTAAAAGAGAGCGCCACCAGCAATAAATCTAAAAAAATAAAAGCCCTTAGCGGGCTTTTATTTTTTCAGTTATAAATCTGTTTTTAGGCTTTTGCCGCAACTAGCCTTATTGGCCTTGGCTCTTTCTATTGATTAAACTCGGTCAGCGGAATAACAACAGGATTAAAATTCATTCCTAAATCTTTTCTAGCCGCATCGTTTTTATACACGATTTGAGCACTTCCAATTGGCTTTTCATTATTCAGCATTTTGGAAACATCCGATATTTTCCAACTTTCGCTACTGAACAAATAATTTTTTCCGTGTAAGCCTTTCTTTGTGCTGGCACTATAAATACCATCTGCTACGTCTTTTACATCAACCAATGCCCAGTCTGCATCCACATCGTATAGCATTTGAATAAATGGGTTTGGCGCAATCATGTTTTTGATTAAAAATTGCAAACCAGAAGAAGTTGAATCTTCCCTAGTGGACAATGATTTCCCCATTACCCCAGTAGGTGAAACACTTGTAATTTCAAATTTTATGCTTGGATGATCATTAATAAATTTCTCCACTGTTTGGTTTGCCATGAATTTGGCTTGAGCATACGGATGGCTCTCTTCACTCATAAATGGCGTATCATTTTCATCAAAAGTATCGAGGGGAGATTTTCCGGCTGCAGGCATAGGAAAATTCGTGTTATATGCTGCTACCGAAGCAATTAAAACCACCTTTTCAATGGATGGAGTTTCATTAATTATCTCTAGAAAATTTTTCGTTCCTTCAATGGTCGGGTCAAACAATTCCTTTTTCGGATCTTGAAAATCCAATTGAAAGGGAGTACCTCCGTGTACTACGATTTCACAACCTTGAGCGAATTCTTTCAGTTCACTCTTATTTTCAACATTTAAGTGGAAAATCTCTAGATTTTCTGCATTGGGTAAGGTTTTTAAATGCTGGTATTTATCTGTCTTCGATATATCCGTTGTGGATACTCTTACCTTAAATCCTTCCTTTAAAAACTTCCTTGTGATATAACTTCCAATGAATCCTGATCCACCTATAATTCCAACTGTTTTCATATATAATTATTGTGTTATTGTGTTATTCCAAATAATGCAGAGGGGTAAATGTATTATTATGGCCTAAAATTAAAGGCTCACTGAGTGGCGTTTGCCGATTTTCTTATCGAATTAAAATAGCTTTAGAATTCAGCTTATTATTCGGCAGGAAGGTTTGAGTTGAAAATATCTCTAAATAGTTTCCACTTGCCGTCTTCTTTTTTCCATAACACAATGTACTTCTCCACCGCAACAGCCTCATCGCCGACAAAAAGAGTTAATTCGCCTTCTTCCGAAATCAAGTCCGCTGTTCCGTAAATATTTTCGAGTCTTATATCAACTCCGGTAATACCCGATTGAACAATATTTGACATGGCTGTTTGAATATTGGCTCTTCCCACAACCGATGGTGCTCCAGCACTCATAAATTTGGCATCTTTAGTATACGAATTCGCTAAACCAACCGAATCTCCAGCGGCAACCAATGCCATAAAATTCTTGTTCGCTATAATAATTTCAGCCTTTGCAATAGTTAAATTAAATTCCTCTACAATCAATTCATGCTCTTTTGGCTTTTCAACACAGCTTTGAAAACCTATGGCCATAAAACAAAAGGCAAACAATAGGGTAATTTGATTTAATGCGTTAGCGGTTTTTTTCAAAATATTAGGTGTTAGGTGAAAGGGTCTAATTTGACTGATCAAATTTATATTCAAACATAGTTGTATTTACGTTTGGATCGATAGGTTTGAACCGACTCCTAACTATTTTTTGTTGCTATATTACGCAGACGACTGTATTACAGACGTATAAACTGATGCAGATGGTTGATTTTAATTGACGAAGGGTCTCTGCTATGATTCTTGTACCCTATAAACTCCGAGCATGCCCGATGGATATCTGTGCCGTTTTCAGCTCTGCAGAGCTATCGTTTATCGTACGCCAAAACCGTTCTATATATACTTTGTCTATGGCGCGTCCCTTGCCGTACATAGATATTTTGGTTGTTTGTAGACTCTGAATGCAATCCATATAAGAGTCAGCAGTAGACTGACTGAATGATCTGAGTTAATGATCTGCGGTTTCTCGCAGCCTTGTACCGCTTCTTTCATTGTGGTTTTACCTATTGTATTCCAGATAGTTATATGATAATCTAGCCTGCGATATTGCGAATGTAAAGGTCTATAATAGCTCTGAGCTACGTAAAACCTAAGTATGGATATATAGGTGATAAATGCCTAGACCTGATTGGGATGTTCAATGGTTTTGTTTCGTAATACGTATGGATACTTATACTTAGTTGGATCCGAAACGGAGGTTCTCAGAAGGCAATAGACCGCTTTAATTGCATCATATTCATCAGTTTACGAACGTAATAGCGCCCTACTTTGAGGCCTATGCGTGACTCATTGCCCAAGCATCTGTTGCCTCATTTGGGTTTTTACAGATGCACTATATCCAATGCTTCCATCATTTAAAGATCCTTTTCACGGTATGTTTTGGAAAGTGTGTAGTACAATATGGTTTTCTTCAAACCTAGCGTTCGCTCTGATAAACAATTGTTTGAGCATCATCATGGCGCTCAATCATGCGCTCTCCGCAGTTCAATGGATATCATAGCCCCTTTTTAAAACCAATCCCGATCCATTTTCAGTACTCCGATCTCGCGGTAGAGCTCATCTTGCTCACTATGCAAGGAATCAATTTCCTCTTTGTGCGTTTTGCCCTTATCAAATACCGTCTCCGCTTTCGATAGAAACTCCTTCTTCCAAAGAGCAATCTGGTACGTATGCAGTTGGTACTTCTGAGCCTAGTTCGTTCAAGGTTTATTGCTCTTTGATCGCTTCAATAGCTACCTTGGCCTTCTAATCTACACTGAATGCGCGTCGTTCTTTTTTCATGGAGCAGTAAATTAAAAATTCTTGATTTCCCATTCAAAAAACTCGACGGTTACACTAACATATTGATTTCTCTTAATTCTGATTTAACGATAATAACTGCAACTTTTGAACAATGAAAAAGAAGATTTCAATTGTAGGCGGAGGAACGGCAGGATTATTTTTAGCCGCTTTTTTGAATACCAAGATCTATGATGTGACCATTTTTGAACAGAAGTCTTCTCTTGGGCGTAAGTTTTTAGTAGCTGGAGATGGAGGATTCAACCTCACTCATTCTGAAGAACTCTCTACCTTAAAATTGCGATATACTCCTGCTCAATTTTTAGATCTTGCTTTGGATCATTTTAGCAATACGGATTTAAGAGCTTGGTTATTAGACTTAGGAATTCCAACCTTTATTGGAAGTAGCGGTAGGGTCTTCCCTGAAAAAGGAATCAAGCCTATTGAAGTTCTCAACCGCATAAAAGAATATTTGATCGATAAGGAGGTCAAATTCGAATTCAATAAGACCTTCACTAATTGGGACAAAGAAAGTTTTATAGAATTTAATTCTAAGGAGATTATTAAGTCGGATTATGTGGTCTTTGCCTTGGGTGGTTCAAGTTGGAAAGTCACTGGGTCTGATGGTTTTTGGATACATAAATTTGATCAGAAAGGAATAGACATCCTTCCTTTTACTGCTTCAAATTGTTCGTTTAAAATTAAATGGCCCGAAAAATTCATCCAAAAAAATGAAGGGAAACCTTTTAAAAACATTTCCATCTTCATTGAAGATAAAGTTCAGAAAGGAGAAGTTGTAATCACAAAATTTGGAATAGAAGGCAATGCTATCTATGGACTAAGTAGCATTATTCAAGATAATTTGATTGCAAAAAGTAAAGTTTTGATTTATATCGATTTTAAACCGACTTATACTTTATCAAACTTGATTGAAAAAATAAGTAGCTCAACATTAAATAGGACTCTTACACTAAAGGAAAAAATAAAATTAAGTAGTGTTCAAGTTGATTTGATAAAATATACTTTAACCAAAGAAGAGTTTCTCGACATTCAAACGCTGGCTCAATTCATAAAGCAATTTCCATTGCAAGTTATCGGCTCAGCTCCAATTGATGAGGCAATATCTACTATGGGAGGAATTAATGTAAATTCAGTAGATACGCACTTTGAATTCAAAAATCTAAAAAATTACTTTTGCTTAGGTGAAATGCTTGATTGGAATGCACCCACTGGAGGTTATCTGATTCAGGCATGTGCAAGTATGGGAGCTTATTTAGCACATCAACTAAATAATAAATAGTACTCTTCGACACTTGATAAAGGCATTTTTAAAACTACCTATACAAACTAATAACCCAATTTCATGTCCTTTAAATCTTTAGGCTTAGCGCACTATATTTTAAAATCAATTGATAATCAAGGTTATAAGCAACCAACTCAAGTTCAGGAGAAGGCGATACCTATTATTCTACAAGGCCAAGATTTATTGGGAATAGCTCCAACTGGTTCAGGAAAAACGGCAGCTTATGTTCTTCCAATTATTCAAATTTTAGAAGGTAAAACCACAACTAAGAATAGGCATATAAACGCATTAGTCTTGGTTCCTACAAGGGAATTGGCCGTGCAAGTTGAAGAAGTATTTCGTTCATTTTCAAAAGAATTACCTTTTCAATTCAAGTCTATGGCGGTACACGGTGGTGTTTCTATAAATCCTCAAATGATAGGAATGCAGCATATAAATGTATTAGTAGCTACTCCTGGGCGCTTATTAGAGCTAAAAGAATCTAATGCTGTACATTTTGATGATCTCAATATGCTGATTCTCGATGAAGCAGATAAGATGCTCAACTTGGGTTTCAAAAAGGAAATGGATCAAATTTTCGCTCTTTTGCCTCCAAAACGTCAGAATCTATTATTCTCTGCAACTTTAAGTCCTGAAGTAGAGGCTATTGAAAGGGTTCTATTGCATAAGCCTACAATAGTCAAGATAGAAGCTGAAAAGCTTATGCTTGAATTAATCAAACAAACAGGCTATTTTGTTTCGCTAGAAAAAAAAGGTCCTTTGCTTCGCCATTTAATCAAGGCCAATGATTGGAAACAAGTATTGGTTTTTACTTCCTCCGTCTATCAGGCAGATCTAGTAGCAGATAAATTGCGGAAAAATGATATCGATGCCCAAGCCATTCACAGTAAGAAGAGCCAAAGCAAAAGGACAAATTGCTTGTCCAATTTTATTTCTGGGACATTGCGCGTATTAGTTACAACAGATTTACTTTCAAGAGGAATAGATATTGCCTTTCTGCCTCACGTCATTAATTATGAATTACCTAGATCGCCTAAAGATTTCGTTCATCGAATAGGTCGGACAGGGAGGGCAGAAAACCCAGGTGATGCAATTACGTTTGTTACAGAGGATGATAGGCATCATTTCCGAGTGATTCAAAAGAAAATGAAACAAACTGTCGATATGATAGATTCCAATAGTCTAGATTTTAAGTACTCTTTTAGAAGTAGCGAAGGAGAAGCGGAATAAAGAAATACAAAATTTAAATTGGTTGAGCAGGCTGACAAAGAGAAGCTTGAGAATAAATTAAACTATTTAGAAAAAACTGAAACAGTGGAATTGGAGCCCTTTTCCAGTTTACCATCGGTTTTAATATAGGCTGGGCGGTGTTCATTAAGGTGGATTGAAATACAAAATTTTCGTTCTTAAGCAAAAGCTCCATTCAAAGTCGCGATTAACCGCTTTGCGTTTACTTATTGTTGTACGAATCTTCCCTTTGGTCGGAAGCCTTTCTCATTTTTATTGGAAGTACTGGATTTTTTAACTTCCACTAAAATCCAACCTATGGATCATGTATGAAAAAATCAGAAACACGGGAATAGCGGGCCCATTCTCAAGTAGAGGGATTTAGCCAGCCCCAAGCCAAATTAAGGCAGCGTTTTTCTATAAACGGCAAGGCTGCAAAGCATTTTAATTTTAATGCGCGCGTACCTCCCCAGAAAGGACCCTTATTATTTAAGAGTAAAAGATTGATTGTAGGCAAAAGAAAAACAGCTGAAGCAGTTGGGACTTCCAATGCCTAAAAACCAGCGTTTAAAACCAACATGCCGAAAATAGCAAACAAGAGCATAGAAAAAGAATGCCGCTTAAAAAAGGGCTGCATTAACAGCCCAACAGAGATTCTTACCCCATCTTCTCCATTCTAAATAAGACTCAGAAAATCGCTTTCCCTATAGGAGCAAAATGGCTGCCCCGGATCCGTCAACAATGCATTCATTCTTGGCCTATCGGCAAAACGAATGCTTCGTTATTAGACACTGGTTTTGTTTTTACTCCATTTTATACCCTCTTCCTTCAAGTCAATTGTGACTTTTCTGATTTCCTTAAACTTCCTAAGTCCTAGTTGTTCTTGTCCTGTAATGTCCCAAAAGAAAAACTCTTTTCCCCTCTTTGACTCGGGATACTTTAATAATTCGTAAAAATTGTCAACTCCAGAATTATTCGTTACTGAACGGTTACAAGTTTATGATGAACTTAATATTAAAATTGTTGAACATCATTATAAAATGATTCCTCTCAACATCCCAGACATTTGTTTCATAGGTTTTTAACCCGATGGCGACAAGCATCGACATCACAAAAACAAATGATTATGAAAATTTTAAAAGAAGTAAGCATTAACGCTCCGGCAGAAAAAGTTTGGGATATAGTAGGTCACAATTTTGCAAAAATTGGAAATTGGGATGCTTCTGTATCAAGCTCAATAGTAAGTAGTGACCTTCCAAAAGTAAACGGATCTCCTTACGGTGGAAGAGTTTGTGAAACTAGCTTTGGGAGAATTAATGAAAAGTTTACTGCATACGACGAAAAAGAAATGACTTTTAGTTTCCAAGGAGATATCTCATCCCCCATATTTAGTAATGTGCTAAATACTGTGCAGGTTTTTTCTGTAAGCGCTAATCAATCAAGAATAATAGCTTCACCTAATGTAGACCTAACCTTTTTAGGAAAGGTAATGAGTCCATTGATTAAGGCAGGTTTAGGTAGTGCAATAAAAAAAGGTTTGGAAGATTTGAAGTATTACTCTGAGCACAACAAAATTTCGCCTAGAAAAATTGCGTCTAAAAAATAAAATGAAGCATGAAGGTCAAACTAGATATTGAAGTATTTAGAACCAGAAAACTTAATTTCATAATCTCAAAATCATCCTCACTTGATCCGACATTTATCATTGAACTATACTATAGATGTACTTCAAATAATGTAAATCGAAGATCAATGAGGATATACTAATCTTAGAACTATTTTAAGTGATTGCTCCTATACCCACTAGGTGAAACAGCCAGCTTTTTTTTGAAACTAGAACTAAAATGAGACAAAGAGTCAAAGCCACAATCCCAACAAATTTCACCAATTGATAAGTTACTTGAAGACAATAATTCAGCAGCTCTATCTATTTTTTTATTTCTAAAATAAGCTGCAGGTGTGGTATCAAAATGTTTCTTGAACAATCTTTTGAAAGTCGACACACTTTTATTCGTCAAATGAGCTAATTCTTCAAGGCTAAGATTATTGAATAGGTTCGATTCAATGACCTCTTCAAAATCAAATATTTCTTTGTGTCGAATAGTTCCAAGAATATAAAGCACCTCTTCGTTCCCTTCAACTGTTAAAATATTTACTAATTCCTGAAGTTTTAATCCTAGTAATCGGTCATTGACTTTCGTGTCTGAACAGAAATAAGGTCTCATTGAATCAACAAAAGAATCGATTAGACGACTGGTTCCGAGGTCAACAATAGATTTAGAAGGTCCGCTGGAAACCGATGCATGAAGAAAGTCGGTGTTAAGCCCCTTAAAAGCTTCTTTGATTATTTCAGGATTTAAATGAAATACTATTCCTGACAACTTATTGTTTTCTCCACCTCCCTTTATTTTCGTTATGTACCTCCCACATTTTGCCAACACAGTATGAAATGAATCGATGGTTGTGCTTTGGCCAGGAGAAATCATTTTTTGGCTTCCATCATCAATATATGTAAGGCATGCTGCATCAGCCATTTCGAAGCTAAATCGCATTTCATCCGCTAAGGAAAATTCTCTAGCAAATATGTGCCCTCTATAATCTAATTGAGTGAAATCCATTTGTTTTTCTAATGTGCTCCAATGATGTGTTTAAACCCAGTAGGGCTCGGAATCGTGCATTTCAAATTTAGCGAAATCTAGAGTAGAGATTGTATTTGATGCTGCAACAATGGAGCATTGGATTTACACCTTGTTGTAAAACAACACATATAATTTTCAGAATGTGTTCTCTTTTTTGAATTCCTCAATAATTTTTTGGGCAATTTCCAAGTCGGAGTTGTAGACATATAATTCCACGTTGTTTTCTGAAGTTCCAAAACCAGCTAATCTTGCCGATTCAAAGTTGTCTTTGATTAGCGTTGAGATATTGTTTTCATCTAGTAGAGATGCAAATCGATTAATAATAATTAAACTACTTGACAAAATTTTTATGTGTTCTTTCATAATTTCTACATTTCGTTTCATTTAATGTTTTCCAACGTTTACGCTAAAAACTTTGCGTCACGCAGGGTGGCTATATATATTTTTATTTATTCTAGTGCGTTTTTTTAATTCCACAAGCTCGGTATAAATGGTTTCAGTATTTTCCATTGACCTTTTCCAATGGAATTTTTATTGGACTTCTAAAGTTAACTTTCTTATCGGTTTCACTATTTCTAAATGACATTATTTTAGCCGAGATTATTTTTCTAAAATTAGTCACTATACGAACTTTTGTTTCTGGACAGTAGTATCCCTTTCGTCCTTCATATTGTAAAGCTTCTGTTTTAACTTCATTTTTTAGTTCGGACGACGATAGCTCAACTTCAAAAGTTCTTTCAGATCCTTCTGCAAACAAGACATTGTATGTTTGACTATTGTCAAAATAGTACCAACAATTAACTTCTTCGGTAGTCGGCTTATATATACAAGCCAATTCCTATTAACATAAATAGAGAAGCTAAAAGGAACTTCTTGCTAATGTTATTTATTAATTTAATCTCATTTTGAGTTGAGAAAAGAAGTCCTGTACCTAATAAAAAGGGAATGCCACCGAATAAAATTCTCCCCTAATTACCTTCATTAAAGAATATTATAAAGCCAATTGTTTCAGCACTTAATATCATCCAAAGACAAGCCGAAGTAAAGAAATTCAAGTTGGCCTTTTTATATTTGATAATTCCTGCAATAATGGCAATTACAGCTATTGCAGTTCGAAAAGGAAAGTGACGTCCAACAGAAAATAGTTTAGTCCATGCAATTAGTAATCGCCAAATCACTAACAAAGTTGAAAAGATGTATTTCATTATTTTCATTAGGGGGTTTTAATGCACCATTACAGTTTGCACCTTGGCGTCCGTATTTTATCTTCAAAAAAAAGGACGCCAAGGTGCTGTTATGTGCTGCTATTTCTTCTTTGTCCATTGGTTGTCAAGAAGTTTCTTGGTCATTAAAATAAATTCGTCCCTAAAAACTTGTTCAATTCTTTGATTGTCTATGTCGTATATAAATGAAATAATTTCATCGTCATTATCAAATTTCTTGTCTTTGTTTATGTCCTTACGGACTTGAATTATAATTTTGTTTGTTTCCAGAATTGTTTGCCAATGAATGAGGTCAAAGTTATCGGGTGAAACTTGTTTAAAGTTCTGTCCTGAGAGGTCAGAAATGAACAAATATTCTGGGTCGTCAGAATTTAATTTTCCGTCTTGAGTAAAGTCTTTGGTCGTAATTGAGTAGTAAATATGACCAACGTTCTTTTGTTTCCGTTGTCCTGATTGAATAATTACTTCATTCTTTGGACTTATTGAGTTTACCAACATTTTTAAACTGTCTGAAAGTAGTCTAGTTTGTTTGCTTTCCGTATTGTAAAAAGCAATGTTCCAATAAGCATATTGTCGTCCGTAACTACTGCTTTTTAATCCCTTCTCAGTTTCTTCTAATTCTTCAATTGTCAATGGGTACATAATCCAATCAGAACTATCAAGAACTATCGGGTTGATGAATTTTAAGTTTATTGTACTATACTTTGAGTTACTCGTTTCAACATTAGCCTCAACAGTCCGGTCTGCAGGACTGACTTTCGGTCTTTGTTTACATGCCCAAAGCACAGAAGCTAAAAATGCCAATATTATTAGTCTATTCATATTCCGTATCATTCTTTTAAGTGGCATCACAACAATAAGTATATGAAGCGTAATATCCCGAAGGCTGCTATGATTTCATAAATAGTGTTGCGCGTTTGTTTTTATTTTTCCAAGAGTTTTTTCATTTCTTTTTGGAAAATAGGATTATCACTCATTCCTGAATGGCCTTGCCCTTCAAGAATTATGAGTCTATCTTCTGGTTTAAAATCCTCTTTAAGCTTTATTGAACTACCAATGCCTCTATCAGCATTACCATGAAATATTAATACGGGCATCTTACAATTTCGAAGAAATTTATTTGTCTTTAATGTGTATTTCAAGAGGATTTTCATGGGTAATATTTTGAAAACTTTAGATATAAATGACTCCTCACCCTCTTTTTTCGGTGGCTTTTTGTACTCTTTACCACCACAAAATGGGGCTGTTAACACAAGGTGTTTTGGATTATTAGCAGACGCTAACTTTGCAGCCAAAGCTCCTCCTAAAGAATGTCCAATTACAATAATGTTCTCTTCTAAATACCTCTTTTTTACATCATCATACAACATCTGATTATCTTGATGCAATTGACTTTCACTATTTATGGAACCTTCGCTTTTATTATAACCTCTATAATCTGCCCTAAAATAATCATATCCAAGGCTTGTGTAAAAAGCAGCTCGTTCTTCAACCCGTTTTAGAGATCCACTATTGCCGTGTAAATAAAAGACGACTCCTTTAGAGTTATCTGCTTTGAAAAGTAAAGTGTTAATGTTTACTCCATCCTCGGTTTTCAGGTTGATTTCTTCAAAGTTTCCCTTAAAATCATATTCATAATCAGCAGTCAACTTAGTTGGATTGAAACCAAATTTTTCTTGGTTAAAATAGAACAGCGCACAAACAGTTGTGTATAAGACGATTATAAGTATTCCTATAATTTTCGAAATTCGGATTAGTATTCTTTTCATTTATGCTTTGTTTTAATGAAGCACAACGTCTATAAAAAATGCCAGGCGGTGTTGCTAAAGCTTATGTGAAAATACTAGATATTCCCTCTTAAATAAAAGCTTCATTCGAAGTCGTAATTGATCGCCTTGCGTTTATTTGTTCTTAGCCTTTCGTTATTTCTTCATTCTGAATCTATTAAAACAATCCGTTTTTCAGTCATTGAGAACAGGTTCCTGTATTCTCCAATAAGATTTATATTACTAAAAATGGAAAGTGCAAAGCCATTTTTAAATGATTGGTTTTTTGATAATAATTCAATCTTTTCTTTCGAGAGTTAAGTTCTAACTCCATCCGTTCCATTTGATACTTCAAAAGCATAGTTCGCAATATCTGATTCAAGGTCTGTCGTACTAATATATATAGAGCAAATATAATTTTTCAAATCATATTGCATATGAGTTTCCAAAAAGGCTATTTCCTTATGACCCAATTGTGAATTTATCTTTTATATAATCATTAGATATAATGGAAAGCTTTCCAGAGTTTAATAGTTCTTGATACGTATTATCATTCTTTTTGACAGGATCCCAAATCTGGACATCTAAACTATTCAAACCAAATTCATCTCAAACGACATCTTTTTTATTCTTAAAAAAATCAAGAACAGTTTCAGCATAGCTAAAAGATATTTCCCTGCTTGTTATAAACGTTTTGAATTAAATTAAGATTTAAATCAGATTTAATCTGTGATAAATAAATAAGCTCCATTATTCTAGTCTTACCTCTCCCTTATTATTTATTGCCAAAGCAATTAAAAATCCAGAACAACAAACTAATATCCAAAGAATTGCATGAATCTAAAAATACCTATAAAAAACTTCTTCAAATAATTCAAAAAAAGTATTTGATTTACTAATTACCGGCTACCAGTTAAACATACGTTTAATTCAATTCTTTTTTAGAATCCTTCCTCATAATCATCTTCCTCCTCCTCAACTTCTTCAATAGATTTATAGGTACTCATTTCAATATCAAACTCTTTAATTATTTCATAAATCGTTTCTGCGTTCTGTTCTTTATTTCTTCTCATCCAAAATGAATAAACCCATTGTCTATAGCTAACAAAATCTGAATCCCGAAATTCAGATATCAATTTATTCATTTTATTACTCTCGATAGAGATATAAATAGCGTCAGATAGAACTCCAATACTATCCGTTCTTTTATATAAATCTTCAAGTAGTGTTTTCTGTTCACTTATTTCTTCATAACTTAAAAGTAATATTTGGATAGTCCTTTTAAATCCAGAAGATTCGTATGAGTTTCCTCTTTTTAATAATCTATATGCAACTTCTTTATTTTTATCAAAAAGATATTTTATGTTATCGGGACTTCGATTTATACTTGTCCATAAATAATGTAAATAAAAATCTTCACTTAGAAATTTTACTACATCATTAATATTCCCTTCCGTTTCAGTTGCATTTCTATTAGGATTTGCCAAATTACTTAAATGATAAAGAAATTGATAATCTGTATTTCCAAATGCGGAATTATCTTCTTCAAATACTAAATTTTCGTAAAGTATTTTAGGTAAAGTATCTGAAACAATAATTTTTGTATAAAAATCCAAAATAGGAATTATTATTTTTAAATCTTCATTTTCCTTTTGAAGTTTAGAATTCCTCTTCGATACAGAATGATGTCCTTTCTTTAATGATTCGTTCTTTTGAATTAAAGATTTATTTTGTTGTACTAATTTTTCATTAGGACTTTGACATCCTAAAATTAATGTGACAACTAAATAAGTTAATATGATTCTCATAATTATTGCCAACGTTTAGTGTATGAAAGATAAGCGATTTCATAGCACATAACTTTCGGTTAAAGACAAAATTCGATATGAGCCCAAACATTTGTATTTATTGCTGTTTCGTCTATTTTTCAATTACACTTTTAGCAGTGGTTTCTATTCCCTTATTTGTTTTATGAATTCAATAGGTTCTATTTCTAAATTAATTTCTGTAGAATGAACATCTCCTTTATAACTTAATAAAAAATTCAGTTCGAAGAATTCTGGGGATATAAGCCGCTGGTTTTTCTTTTAAAGAAAGACTGTCTTTTGATTCTAAAATTCCTAAAAGTACAGCTGTGAATGCTTTAGTGACAGAAGCAATAGGAAAAGATGTGGTATCAGCAACAGCTAGTTTTTTGTCAAGGTTCCGATAGCCAAATCCTTTTAGAGTAAACTACTTTGTTATCTTTTGTAATGGTGACAGATAATCCGAATGCATTGTAAGACATAATTAGCGTTTCTATTTCCTGGTCAATTCAATTGAATATTTTTTTTCTGTCCGAAAGTAAAATTATCAGGATTGATTGTTTCAATATTTTTTTATTTTCAACTTACTGCCAAGGTTTAGTATAAACTGCGTTTTAATGCAGTTTATACTAAACCTTGGCATTTGTTTTCTTTATGGGCTTACTATCTAATGCAAACATAGATGTTGACAGCAATTGTTCTACCTAATATAATGTGCGCGATTGCTATTTATTATTATAATATGGGTTTCACTCATTGGTTTCTAATTCTAATTCTTTTAGATATTCAGGTATTCTTGTATCGAAATCTGGCTTTTTCTGCAATTCTTTTAAAATTTTGATTTGAGCAATTCTCAATGCGTCCGTTGCGGTACACGGAATATCGGGTTGAACTCCTACTACCTCCCAAGATTTTTTAGTAATTGGATGATAATGATCTGCAAACGGTATGAAAGCAGTGAATCCTTGAGCAATTGAAAAAGGACGTATACCGTGTGCACCACCACCTGTAGCCTCCCCCACTAATGTTGCGCGATTACATCCCTGTAATGATGAACTAAACATTTCCGCAGCCGAAAAAGTATAATCACTCGTTAGAATATAAACAGGTAGTTTTTTTAGTTTTTCTAAATCAGTTGTGGAAATTATTAAGCTTGAAGAATTAATTATAACATTTGTTTCGGCCGACCATGTTTCATATTTCTCTCCTGTTGAACGAATTTCATTGATATCTAGTAAAGTAGGTTTTTCCATAAGAAAACCTGCCAATAAACCAACGGTTTGCGGTGAACCTCCCATATTATCACGCAAGTCAATAATAACTGCATCAGAATTTGCGGCAAAAAGCATTGCAGAAACAACTAAACTTCCTGCATTTTCTGGAGGAATAAATCGATCGAATTTGACATAAGCAATATTACCATTTAGTCGTTCCATTTTTTCGAAAAAGTAATTTTGCTTGGCAAAATGATCATACGACCTTGGCATCATTTGGCGCTGTCCAGCTAATGTAATTCCGAAATGTTTATCATTACTCCATGTTTCTAAAAGTCCAGATAAGTGATTTGCAAGAACCTGTTTTTCTACAAAAACATCCAGACTCCCCTCTTTCAATTCTGTTAATAGCCTTTCCTTTAATAGAGGTGCTTTTATACCATCAGTATAATTTACCGCAATTGAATCAGCTAAGTTTTTCACCATTTCGTGGACTCCAACCAATTCAATTGGCTGCGGTTTCATGGCTTCAGACGGAACCATTGTTCTTTGACCAATAACTGGACTTATCGAGAGTAATAAACACATTATTAAAAACACATTCTTCAATGTTTTCTTTGTTTCAGACAAAAATGCCAATGAAATTGTTGTTCTAAATTTGTTCATGTCTTGATACAATCAAATACAGTTTATTCTTATTTTGTTTAAAGTCGCTTCTAGCTGAATCAACTCTTCTTCTGTCAACCCCTTGAGTGCTTCTGCTCTATTGCGTATAACGATAGGAGCTAAATCGAATAGCACTTTGGCCCCCAGCTCTGAAATTTCTAATTTGAAACGTCTTCGATTTACTTCATTAATTGATCTTTTTAAATATCCTTTACTCACCATCAAGTTTATTATGCGTGTAACAGAAGCATTGTCTTTAAAGACAAGAGCCGCAATTTCTTTTTGTGATAATTCTGGATATTTCTCAAGATAAAATAGAACTAGAGTCTGATCAAGCGTTATACCACTGACCTCTGCAGAAATGTTCTTTTGAGCAAATTTTCGGTACTCTTTTATTGATCTTTCGATTGAATAGAAAACTGTTTTAGATGCAACTATTGCCTTCATAGTATCAATGTTTGATACAGACATAGTTGATATATCAAATAAAGTGATTGAATTAACAATCTTTAACAATGTGGTAGTCAAACAATAGGTTTTGTAAGCCTCTTAATTGAAATGGTATTAAAGTATAATCTAATTGGTGCTAACGCTATTAATAAACAGTCGTTTTAATACTGTTTATTTTTTCTCGTAAACTGTTCTTGAATTCTAAGGCCGTTTACCATGTTTGGAAAATCGACATTTAGTTTACTGTAATGGTCTCTGTCTTTAATTTAATAGGGCTACCCACCTGGTTGTTTCTAGCTTGAACAGTTGCCGTATATATACCAGCTTGAATAAATACGTGTGTATAAGAGTTGTTTGTGTCAAAAGTATAAACGACTCCTGAGTACGTTTCCTCGTCTCCCAGAGTGGGGAAAAAGATCAAAACATTATCGGCTACACTACAGTTTGTAAAAATTACTGAGTCACCTGAATTAATAAAGGTATTACTTGTTTTAATACATGCTTCTGGTACGACAATTTCTTTTTTCTCACAAGAGGAAAAGAATACAAATGTTGTCAAAGTGGCGATAATCAAAGTAATTAAACGTTGAAAAGTGAAATTCATAAATTTAATATTTTAGAGTGAAACGTAGTTCGGATAGAAAATATTTCAACTCAAAATAAATTCTTCGATTTTTTCATTTATACAGTGTTTACAACGGCATTAATAAACCATCGTTTTAATCTGTTTTATTTTTTGTTACCCAACGTCTTTTTGGGCTAAAACCCATCACTGCATAATGATTTTTTGTACAGTAATTCTTTTGTCATAAGTATAATGAGCAAAATAAATACCAGAATTATAACTTGAAAGATCTATTTCCTCCGTAGCTGAATCAATTACTTTCTCCCAAAGTATCTTACCTATAATACTGGTAATTACCAAAGTGCCACTCTGAATATGGTTACCCGGAACAAACTGAATTATGCCATTGGTGGGATTTGGGAATAACTGAAATGAAGATGGTTCGGATTGTTCAGATATGCCTACACTTGAATTTCCAAAGATTCTGAGATTATCAACATACCAGACACCAGAAGCCATCGAATTAAGATAATCAGAACCAAGACTAAATCTAATGTTAGAGTCATTAGAAAATTGCGAAAGGTCGATAGATATAGTTTGGTAGTCAGTACTTAAAGGTGTCCAATTATTATTAATTGAAGTATCTGTTGCAATTGTGTTTGCAGCCCCTGATGTTGAAGATCCATAACTTGATACAAGATTCCAAGCGCTGTCAAACAACCACTGATTATTTATAGTATCCCATATTGTATTACAAGTAGTATCAGTTGTCCACCAAACTGAAAGCTGAATATTAGTATCGGTTATTGCCATAGCCAAGTCAAACTCAAGAAATGGATTCGATATCGATGTCAAGTCAACAGGGGGTAATTTAAACAAATTCGATGTTGCAACAAAATACCACCCACTGGCTTCTTTTAATGCTCCAGAATCTACTGCCCAGACTGGTGAACTTCCCCAATTTGTAGAACAATTAGTCCAATTGGCAGGAAGTCCACTATTGAAGTCTTCGTTGATTAAATTAACTTGCTGGGAATAGATCAACTTGAACTGCAGCAGCAGCAGGATTACTATATATTTTTTCATAATTTAAATTTCAACGAATTATCGGCTTCATTGCATGTTGGGTCACATCCGTATAAACCCAACTTTCCACGTTTATTACATTTATATCGTATATATCCGTAGGTGTTTTTATAAATGTAATATTTGAAGTGCATATATCCAAATCATCTATTGGACTTTTAATCATTTCTATTCCCTTAATCGTAATATGGGTTTATATCTCAGTGGTCTTGCCGCTTTCATGGCCTTATAGTGATTGGATATAGCGCCAATCTGTGCTGTTTTCCAAAAGATGAGTAGCGAAAGACTACCGCCACAGAGATAATAAAATCGTTCTAACCGTGTCTATACAACAGTTTATCAGGTGGTTTGGGTTGCACATCCTCCCCAGAGGCTTTTTCCGAATAAGGCATTATGGCATTTTAAGTAGTTGCTGGAAAAAGGAAAAGCTGCCCCAGCTGCAAGCCACCTTGGCTATTAAAACCTAGTCGCCATAGTCCAGAAACAAGCGCTCTTATACCGCCAATGCCCCAGCTGTCCAATAGGTCAGCTGCACACCATTTTAATTTTGTTGCGCGCTGTCCTCCAAAGAAAGGAACATTATTATTTGAAAGTGAAAGACAGATTATAAACAAAAATTAAACGGCTGACACGGTAAGGACTTCCTCTGCCTAAAAACCAGCGTTTAAAACCAAAATGCAGCAAATACGGAGAAAACAAGACCATTGAAAAAAAATACCGCTTAAAAAATGCGTGCATTAGCAGCCAAACATAGATTCTTGACTAATCTTCTATTTGATAAATCAAAGCCAGAAAATCGCTTTCCCTATAGGAGTAAAATGGCTGCCCAGGATCGGTCAACAATGCATTCATTTTTGGCCTATCGGCAAAACGAATGCTTAGTTATTGGGCTTCCTTTTCACTCTAATTTTACCTCTTCCCAATTATTTTCTAAGTTCATTACGTCTTGTTTTAATATCTTTTCCACCCTATACGTGGAGAGAGGCTCAGTTGCCTGACAAACAAATTTATTTTGATAACCACGCAGCTTTTTTTTACAATTAATTTGGTTTAAATCAGTTGTGTTATAGGTGAAGTCGTAATGCTCACCATCTAAGGTCAGACTTTCAATTACAAAATCATTCCCATCAGATCGCATTTCAATAAGAGTGGTATCACTATTATATACAAATAATAACATTGAAATTGGCAGAGCTGAATTTACTGAGTATTTATACATGTTGACAATTGTATCATATTCGATTTTACTATTTATATGCGTTCCATATGGACTGTAAATTTCAACGTTATTAAAGTCACTTAAAACAATTTCCTGCCCCTTTTTGTCCGATAAGTTAAACCATAAATTAAAATCCCATGTTATTTGAGAATAGCAGTTTCCAGAAAACAAAAGAAGCACTATTAATATTTTCATGTTCTGTTGAATCATTTGCCTTAATATAAATCATAACTAATTTCCTTTATTAAAGCGGTTTTCACAATACTCTCTTTCATCAAGTCAATCATCAATTTATTGTCTGGTAATAAATTATCAGTTCTAAAATGATGTTCGTCCGAACTGTACTGTAAATATGTATTGTAGTATTTGTCCTTTTTTAAGGAATATTTAGACACTAATGTCTCTATTTCTTTAGAGTCAATTCCTTTTTTAAGGTGAATTATAAAACCATTTATTAGGTTCTCTGAGAAGGATTGGGGAACACCTAAAAAGGAAATTTGTGGGCTATTTCTTATTACACTATAGATAGAGTCACTATTGTAAAATATAGTGTTACCCTCTTTCTTCAGCCAAAATGTATAACTCAAAATATCTTCAATACCTCCATAACCGTCTTTACTATACGTTAAATTCTTATCCGCTTTTTTTGTTCTGATGGAATCCCGAAAATCAACTGCTACTTCTAATTGATACATGTCATAAATTAAGCTTAATAAAGAGTCTGTATCGCTATTTCCTTCAAATTTTATAACTAAGTATTTTTTTTGATAATTTAGTGACGTTTTGATTCCATTAGTAACATAAAAGTATTCACTTGTATTTAGCAATTTAAAACGGTTATTTATTGATAAATTGATTGAATCTAAGTTTAGTTTAGGATAGTGTGGGTGTTGAATTTCTAATGAGACCTTTCTATCAGGATTATATTCTCCCGAATATTTTAGTTCAAAATAATTAAAGTGTTTATGTAGTTCAATTGTATCCGTATTATTCGCAATTACAGTTGGTAGGATATTAATAGTAGCCGTATCAGCTAAGATTTGAATATGCAAATCAATATGGGTTTCTTTTTGTGCATAGCACTCAAAAGAAAATAAGATATGAATTAAGCTTATTGTTTTAAATAAGTTCATATGTGTATTAAGCTCAACGTTTGGCTATGCGTAGTGCCGAATTTGAAAAACGGAATTTTCAAATCTGAACGTAGCCAATACTTTATTTTGATTGTATTTTTTCTTCTATGAACGCCAAATTTCATTTTTAGCGGACTTTATTAATACTCACAGACCTTTCGGTTTAGCACAAATGCCCTATGTTTTTTATATATTGTTGGCAACTGGCTTTATTTTTTCTCAAGTATGGCTGGTAATATATACTCAATCATCATTTTGTCTGCATTAGCGTGCGCACTTGGATTGTTATAAGCAGAAGAAGTAATAACGACAACAAAAGGGAAGTCTTTAAAGATGAAAATCTTATTTCCTCCATTCCCACTACAAAAAGAGACTTGGTATTCTTTATTATTGTATTTATAGGTTTTGTTCCAAAACAAGTACCCATAAGAATCTCCATCAACTGATTGTTTTATTTGTTTATCTAAACTTTTTTCTACCCATTGTTTGTTTAAAATTTGTTTTCCATTCCAGAGTCCTTTATTTTTATATAATTGACCATATTTTGCAAAATCAACTGCTCTCAATCTAATTCCACCAGCTGTATTACCCACTTTTTGTGGTGTATACTCCCATTGATACTTTGTAATACCTAAAGGTGTAAATAATTTTTCATCAGCATAAGAAACTAATCCTTTAGGTACAGATTTATGAATAATATCACCTATGATTACGACACCTGCTGTGAAATAGGTAAACCCCCCTCCAATTTCCTTGTCTTCTTTCATCGGTAAATCAAGCGTAAATTTCACCCAGTTTTTTGTTGGGTACATATTTTCCTCATTTCCAGCACTGTTATAATCGCTATCATCACCAAGAAATCCAGAATTCATTGTTAAAAGAGATTTTAGTGTTACAGAATCTTTTTCCTTACTATAATTTTTATATGATTTTAAATCGTAAAAAATTTTTAATAAGACATTTTCGTTTTTTATAAAGTTTTCTTCGATTGCAATTCCCATCATCGTTGAAGCGATTGATTTTCCCACGGATCTGGGGTCATGCAAACTATCTCTAGTTTCACCATTAAAATATTCTTCAATCAAAAGTTTATTTTCTTTTATCACTACAATTCCATTGATGTCCTCAAAACGACCTTCTGCTATTTTTTTATTCAGAGCTTCAATTTTATCACTATCAAAATTAGCCTTAGATATTTCCCATCCACTATTGGGTTGTATTTTTTGAATAGGTATTAGACTTTTATCTATTGGTATTTCTGGAACTTCAATAGTAATATTTCCGTTAGCCAAAAGAGCACCTACTTTAAATGAATCTTTTTTTATAAAAGGTCTTACTTCTATACTTAGAGAGTGCTTTCCTTCACTAAGTGCATCTTGTCCACCACCTAATTTCATAAATTTGAGCCACATAAACCAACCCCAATAATCTAATGGTTTTGGTGCTACCAAGCGTATTATATGATTAAGCTGTTTTGTTTTAAATGCTTTTAATCCAGCTCCTTTATTTAAATTCTCTACATAAACGGTTTCTCCATCTACTAAAAACGAAAATTGTAAACTCCCTTTTTCTAATAGTTCATCTTCTGTTAGTTTTGGTGCTAGCGATTGAAGACTTTGAATAATTGGTTCTTCTAAAGTAAAATGAATATTTAAAAATTCATCCTTGTTTAGTGTGAAGTTCTTTATATAGTCTTTTGATGTCGGTTGGGTTTTTGAAATATCAATTTTTGAAAAATTCAAATTTTCTTTTTTTTCTAAATCTGAGTTTTTCGATTTACTATTGCACGCTATTATTAAAAAAGCAATAATTATTAAAATATAATTTGATCTCATATTTGTAATTTGAAGCAAAAATATCGTTTTAAAATAGGCTGTAATTGTATATAATTAACATTTAAGATATTTGTTTCAACATATTAGTAGGTGTTGTTTTATAAACAGATTTAAAATTAGTAATAAAATGACTTTGGTCGTAAAAATCACACTTATAGCAAATTTCTGTCATTGAAAATTTATTTGAAGCTAGCAGATAGAACGCTTTATTAAGTTTTATAAGTCTAATATAATTACCAAGCGTTGTTCCAAAATATCTCCTAAATTCTCTAGACAAGTGTATTGGATGGATTTCTAAAATTGCACTTAAGTTTTTTAGCGAATAGTCAATATTTTCCTCAAAGAGCAGTTCTTGAAGATTTTTCACCCAAATAGGTCTTTTTAAAATTTTCTCTTCTGTTTTTTTTATAGCCCCAAAAATATCAATTAAAGATGTTTCGATACTTAAATTAGAACATTGGTCGTTTATTTTAGACTCAATGAATATCTTGTTCATTAAGTTTTTAATTAAAGGATTCTTTAAGTTGATACTTCCTTCAAAATCTGTTATTTGAATATTGTAATTTGAAAACCATTTTTCATTTAGTTCAATATGGAACCCTCTAGTATACTCAGGAGGTTTAATATTATAATGTGCGTCTTGCCAATTATGAAATAAAAGGCTTCCTGGTTCTAAACAGTAAGATTCTTTTTTATTTGATTCAAATAGTTTTCCTTGAAGTAGATAAGTGAAATATGGGTTTTCGTGATGATGCCAATCTACTTTGCTATGTGTGTACTCAGTGTCTGTAATAATAATGTTTTCAAAAGCTGACTTTTGGTAATGTGTTCCATAGAATTCTCCTGTTTTTAGTATATTCATTTCGTTTATTCAGCTTGTTGCCAACGTTCTGTGTATAATGCGTATCCAGTAGGGTATGCATTATACACCTCTTAAGCTTGTCATCTCTTACCTTAATTAATCAAATCAGAAAGAACTGAAGAGTGGATCAAGACCTTTATACATGGTGAGCCTTAGGAGCTCGTCAACATGGATGGTCCCCACTTTTCTTCTACTTCATTGCGATCAGTTCTGTAGTCGTATGAGACTGTTTTCAAGTGGATGCAAGTTTGTAGATAGTGTTCTTTCCTCTAAACAAATTTTGAGATGGATCAAGTTAATGAATTCCTTGGGATCGACATATCAAAGCAGACCTTTGATACTTACAATGAGAAATTGGGAAGCATGCAGTTTTCCAATAACCAAGACGGTTTTGTTGCATTATTGCAGCTTTTAGATGAAGGCTATTGCTGTGTGATGGAGGCCACTGGGGCGTACCACCATAGGCTTGCCAACTTCCTATTTGAGGCAGGTATTATGGTGAGTGTCGCAAATGCTCTAGTGATCAAACGCTTTGGTCAAATGAAGCTTAAAAAACACAAAACAGACAAAGCCGATGCTCAGTTAATTTATCTGTTTGCTGAAGATCAAGGAGTGGATCTTTGGGAGCCAAAACCTACCTACATAGAAGAGTGCAGATCCATGCAAACCGTGGTTTCACTTTACATAAAGCAGAATACACAGCTCAAGAATAAGTTAGAATTCTTGCAAGGAATAGGCGAGACAAAAGGGGCGGTTGTACGTTTTTTAAAGGCCCAGCTCAAACGTCTTCAAGTTGAAATTAAGAAGATCGAACAAGTCATGCAAGAGAAGGTGAAAGAGCATGACCAGGAGCTTCTCACCCACATCACAAACATCCCCGGTATAGGTATCAAAACAGCAATCTTCTTGATTATCCACACCAACGGATTGCGTGAATTTGAAAACTCTCGCCAATTGATTTCGTACTTAGGACTGGCCCCTATTGAACAAAGCTCTGGATCAAGTATTCGAGCTGTGTCCCGTATTAGCCACGCAGGAAACCCCAAAATTCGCTCCATGATGCTCTTGTGCAGCTTTACAGCTCACAAATGCAACCCTCAATGTGCTGCCTTGTTTAATCGAATAGTAGCCAAGGGAAAGTCTCCAAAACTGGCGTTGATTGCAGTTGCAAACAAGTTACTAAAGCAGGTTTTCGCCATTGCAAAATCACGCATGCCTTATGATTCCGATTATCGAAGCGTAAAACTCTCATTATGAATTTGTTATGGAACAATAAATATTTGAGAGAATCCTTGGATGGCAGCTCAGTTCTTTGTTGTGCGTTCGTGCTTTTAGTTTTTTATTATCATTTCTATTCCAACTTCTTTACAATGCATCCCATCATAAAAATAGGTTTTATCCATCCCTAATATGTACGGATTAAATGACCCATAAAGTTTGATGTTATTTGACGATGCAAAGTCATTAATCATTTCTTCACTTTTTAATACCATCGGATATTTCTTCTGAATTTTATCATAAACCACTGGTGCATAGGGCGCAAGAAAAAACTCAATTTCAATTCCGTTTTCTTTCATATCTATTATTAGTTTTTCAAATTCGTTCAGAATTCTTACTGATATATTATCAAAAGCTTCAATGCTGTAAATTCCACCAGTCAAGTATGAATTTATTTTATTGTCAATTTCAATTTGATTAGCATTTCTATATTGCTCTCCATAAACGAAAGAACCATCCGTCAATTTTGTGGCTAATAAATTATGTGTTTCTTTTGTCGACTTGGGGTTTGCATTGCCAGCAATAAAACAAGGTATCATTTTAAGTGAGCTTTGAAAATAAGAAAATGAAAACAGTTCTTTGTATTTGAAGTAGGTAGTATTTTCTTGATTTATTGTGTTTTGAAAACTGTAATAATAAGCTGAAATTGACTGCCATCTTTTTTGACCATTATTTTCATTAAATGTCCAAGGGTCTATTCCAATAATTATTTTCTGAGGTGATTTTTTATTGAATTTGTATAATTCATATATGCTCACAATATCTTCAATACTTGCACCGCTTACAGAATTGTTGAAAAGTAAAGCACTTGGAAATAAGTCAGAGTTTATAAGCATAGTTCTGCTTGATCCAATAATCACCAGATTTGGCTGAATATTTTTATCGGAAATTAATTCTTTTTGAAATAGCCGCTCATCATAATTCTCAATATTTGTAACATATTTATTACTAGCCACTATTTTAGCCATTTGCTTTTCATAATCACTATCAAAAAGTCTTGCAGCATCACCAAAATAATTTACCAGTAACAGTAAAATTAAAACAGGCAAGGTTATTATTGTGGCTTTATAAATAAACTTCTTCATTTTTTAAAATTGGAAATAAATAAATTGATTTTCATTGAAATTACCAAAGTACATAATCAAAAATATAATACTATAATACATGGCATATCTCAAAGTTGGTGTCCACTTAGTTCCTAAATGTGCGATTGCATATTGTCCTTCTCTTCCTTTCCACTCAACTAAGACAAAAGTTGCAACAAGAATTATTGTTGTTAAGGCTCTTCCCATTCCTGCAAATTTGGGTATTGAAAAAAGCGATGGCGATAAAATTTCAGAAACGTAGCTTATTGCATGTCCAATACTATCTGCTCTGAAAAATATCCACGCAAAAACAGTCAACCCAAAAGTTAGCAACATAAAAGAGAATTCTTTTAAGCCAGGTAAAAGTTTACCCTGTGCTACTGTCTGCAAATTATTGCGATTGTTGTTGGTTAATAACAGTGGTAAAAAGTAAATAGCATTCAATGTACCCCAAACAATAAATGTCCAATTTGCACCGTGCCAAAAACCGCTCACAATGAAAATAGCAAAAGTGTTTCTAATTTTCATCCAAGTGCCACCGCGACTTCCGCCTAATGGAATATATAAATAATCTCTAAACCAAGTTGAGAGAGATATGTGCCAACGCCTCCAGAACTCCGCAATGTCTCTTGAAAAATAGGGGAATGCAAAGTTTTGCTTTAAGTCAAAACCAAAAAGACGTGAGGTACCGATTGCAATATCAGAATAACCTGAGAAGTCACCATAAATTTGGAAAGTAAAAAACAAAGCACCTAACACCAAGGTACTTCCATTCAAATCAATTGAGTTATTGAATATTTGATTTGCAAATTCAGCACAATTGTCAGCGATTACAATCTTTTTAAACAGACCCCAAAGTATTTGACGCATACCATCAACTGCTTTGGAATAATCAAATTGTCTTTTTTTATAGAACTGTGGTAGTAAGTTTGTTGCCCTCTCAATTGGTCCAGCAACAAGCTGAGGAAAGAAACTTACAAAGGCAGTAAATGCAATAAAGTCTTGCGATGGTTCAAGTTTTCTTTTGTAAACATCAATTGTATAACTTAAGGTTTGAAATGTATAAAAACTAATTCCGACAGGTAAGATGATGTTTAATCCTTGTATATTTATTTCAGTTCCGAAAAATGAAAAAGCAGTTATAAAATTATCAAGAAAAAAATTATAATATTTAAAAAAACCTAGGAAACCAAGATTTACTAAAATACTTGTCCAAAGTAAAAATTTCCGCTTAGTTTGATTTTCTTCTGTTCTTAGTTTTCGACCAACAGTATAGTCAACAATTGTACTGAATAATATCAGCGATAAAAATCTCCAGTCCCACCAACCATAGAATAAATAACTTGCTGCAACTATTAGAAAGTTTTGCAGTTTCAAGTTGTTGTTTATTACAAACCAATAAAGTATAAAAAATATCGGTAAGAAAATTGCAAAGTCAATTGAGTTAAAAAGCATAAATTCTGTCTATTCTTTTAATATTTGTTATTAACACTGTCGTTTTTTTTGCATGACGCACAACGTTGGGCTAAAAAGCGTTGCCATCCCGCAGGGTGGTTATGATTTTTTAGCCATTGTTGAACGAATCCTCCCTATGGTCGGAAGCCTTTCTCATTTTGATTAAAAGTACTAGATTTTTTAACTTCAACTAAAATCTAAACTATGAATCATGTATAAAAAAAATCACCAACACTAGCAGAGCGGGCCTATTCTCAAGTAGCGGGATTTAGCCAGCTCCGAGACAAATTAACGCAGAGTTTTTCTATAAATGGCAAAGCTACAAGCACCCTCTCCAACTACCTTAGATGCCTAGCACATCTGGCTTTGCACTACAAACAAAGCCCCGAAAAACTCTCAGTCGAAGATATAGAAGACTACCTCTATTACTGCCAAAAGCAGCACAAGACACCTTCGG
>Ga0222632_1000137_pt1 | contig 53130 bp, 38 predicted proteins | sample AntAcemetageno46_FD_179828 | JGI IMG/M metagenome (GOLD analysis project Ga0222632, IMG submission 179828) | Saline water microbial communities from Ace Lake, Antarctica - #46 | ecosystem: Environmental > Aquatic > Non-marine Saline and Alkaline > Saline | place: Antarctica: Ace Lake | collected...
TTCGACTCCGTTCCACTCGATACATTCGTCCAAGTCTCCGAAGCAGCATTGTACCAAAACATATTCTGGGTGTTCGCGTGCACATCTGTTCCAACCGTACCCAATTCACTCAAATTTACAGTGCCTATAGGCAAGCCCATATTATGCCAACCCGTTGAAGCAACATACTGCTCCACTGTGGCCGTTCCACTGCCCGATATTGTGCCATCTACCTTTAATTGGGAATAGCCAGACACAGAGGCGTTGAGGGTAAATGTGCCGGACTGATCAAAATCACCATTGATTTCCAATTCAATGCCTTCATTCACATTTAAAGATGCTCCTACCGCTAAAACCAAATTTCCTGTTGCGGTCCGATCACCACTTAAGTTAAGCGTTCCTGTAGTAATGGAAATGTTTTGAGGCACTTCTGTAGTTGACCATGTATCGTCACTGGAGCCCACGTTGTAAGTAGATGCTCCTCCTTGGTTGAATTCTAATATGGCTGCATTGTCATAAAAACCCGAAGGTGGAGCTGCTGAAACATAGCCACCTGCACCTATTTGTAGAGTGCCACTTACTAAAGAATTGGTTTGAAAATCTACTCCAACATTGCTGGTTCCGCCATCTTTGGCAATAGTCACATTTTGGAAAGCTATGGTTCCAGATGTTTGGTGGATGGCATCTCCAGCATTAGGTGTTCCAGAGAAAAAAACAGTGCTTCCACCTGCACCATTGGCCCAAGTTCCTCCAGAGTTTGTAATAGTTGTTGCAGAACCTTCATCACTACGTGTTATTGTGAGCGTTCGCGCGCTCCCATCTGAAGCTGTGAATGTGGCACTTGATATAGTCAATCCACTTAGCGTTGCATCCTGATTCAAGGTAACTGCATCATCTATGGTAACGGATGCACCAGAAATAGGAATAGCTGTTCCACCCCAAACGCTTGTGCTACTCCAGTCACCACTGGCCAAGCTTATATAAGTTGAATTTACAGAATAGCTATAGTTAGAAGCGCCATTATTGGCCAAACTCAAGCTAATTAGGTCATGATTAGATGAGCCTGTTGCAGATACCGTTGTAGAATAGGCATAATAATTTATTGTAGCAGCTGCCGTATGAGTTGCTGCAGGTATAGTTGCAGAAGCGGTAGTCCAAGTAGAGCCTGTGCCTGTGGCTTCTACAACATCAGAAGTGGAGAAATTGTCAGTACTATAACGTACGAATACCTTTTCCTGTGTTGACTTTGCGCCTGCAAGTTCAATATTAATAATAATATCCTGTCCTGGATTCACTGTGGCTGCAGTGGGCGTGCTTACCGCCGTTGATGCTGTCGCATGAAATCCAATAGGTGTGGCATCCGTTTCCATAACGACAGCATTGCGATCTGAGTAATCCAAGCCCTCTATTTGGAATGTGTAGAACTGGCCGTTTGTAGCGCCATCCGTAATCACACCATTTGGAGATCCACCACCACCCTGATATAAGGTAAACTCTGCATTTAATGGAGTACTACCATTTTGCCATTTGTTAGCGAAAGAATCCCACTCAATTACATATTCGTCATTATCTGAGTCCGCTTGAATAGTCAGAGATCGAAATCCGCTTCCCGACGCGCCATCACTAAATGTTCTAGTATTTCCATAGGTCCCATCAAATTCTGAGATCCAACCGTAGTTGGCTGGTTGTGCTAACAAGCTTACAGCAGAAAACAAGATGAGCAATCCTGTAAGTGTTCTTTTCATAGTATGTGATTAAGAAGGTGTGATCAATATTTTGATGGTTAAATTTAACGAAATATTTATCTTGTACAAATCTATTAGTCACATTAACAGTGCTTTGCGCAATTAATTGTATTTCATACACTTAGGAATACTTAAAAGCTGGGGAACATCCCCTTCCCCCAAAAAATCATTCGTATCTCATTCCAACGAAGGCCATTTAGAGTCTAGTAATTCTTTAAAAACTGCGCATATGCACAGCTGTATTTAATGCTCGTCTTTTGTCCAAAGAAAGTCCTCTTCGCTTAGATAATCAGGCTATATCTCATCCATTCATCCATAGAAATCAAATCGTTTTCTTCTATCCTTTGCTTTATTAGGGTGTTTGATTTGGACGCTAGCATCTACACACAATTTTGAATCTCGCTTAACTTGGTATAGTGGGATTATGTGATCCTATATTGTTGTTCAAGAACATACCCGCTTAGTCATGACGACCGTGGCGCCCTAGTATCCGTTAGAGTAATACGATAAGTAAATACAGAGACACAACGTCTATTCTTAACCCAATTGAAATTCTTCAAACAACTTGCTTGAAAAGGCTGATCTATAATAACAGAGTATAACATCCTTGGCTGAGTCAGATCCCATTGGATGGCTTATGTAAAAAAATCTTCATCCAATATGCATTGCTGCACTCCCGACAAACGTAGGTTCCCTTTTTGAGGGTCCCGTTTTTGTCTATTGCTAGCCGTCCCATTCAGAATCATTGATTTTTCTTCCTCTATATCTATCCAAGCCTTTGCCTTATCGAGGCAAGTCTGTTAGGTAGTAAACGTTCGCTACTATGAGTCAAGAGAACTGCGATATAGCTGAACCCAAAACGGACTCTTCTCAATTGTTTTGTGCTTGCTATCGTTTCTCTCGGCCGTATGACTCAAAGGAACGCTGAATTCGTTCTTCTCAACATGCGTATTGCTATGTCCAATGGTATTGGATGCATTGCACTTGTCTGTGGAGGCTTTGTCTTCTATGCTTCGCCCTACTCTTTCCATTTGAGTTTAATCCCCTCGCGTTTATGGTTTCTCGGAGGGTGTTCATGCCTTTGAATGGCGGCTGTCAATCCAAGTATCTTATCCTTTATCAATTAGCGCGTTGTGGATAAGGCGGTATTGATCTTCGTCAAGCCATCAAGCGCTGCGTTTATCTCGGCATTATACCTTGCTTTTGCTTGCGCATGCAAAGCTGAACCTTTTGCTGTAGTGACGGGCTATTATCTATTTGAGCGAGGAAAACATCCAATATTGTGTTATATGCAAAATCGCTTGTCTCAGTAACGAGAGTACATCGCATATGATTTAAATCTCAATCTTAAGCCATGATGCTATATCCGTATTGTATTTCTGATTAAGCTAAAAAAACTGAGATGAAGACATAAATAAAGAGATAGAATCGGAATCAATCGCCGTCCTTCAAAAAGAAGCTTCTCTTCAACCCTAGGCTAAACGCTTATTAGAAAAAAAGAAGCTGCCTTTTACGGCAGCCTCAATGATTAATACTCATCTTCATTCCAGAGAAAATCCTCTTCACTGGGATAATCTGGCCAAATCTCATCTATTGACTCATAAGGATCACCTTCGTCGTCTTCAATAGCTTGTAGATTTTCAACTACTTCCAAAGGTGCCCCGGTGCGTATCGCATAATCAATAAGTTCATCTTTAGTAGCTGGCCAAGGAGCGTCGCTGAGATAAGAGGCCAATTCTAATGTCCAATACATAATCCAGGTGATTTAGAATTTGCAAAAGTAAATTTTAAATTGAGCTAAGCAAATTAGTTAAATAATTGATTTTCAAGACTTCCAAACTCGCTCTTCTGCTTTGAGCCTCTTTGTTAAGTATCTAGACGTCATAAATAGGTAATCTGATAGTCTATTGAGGTAAATAAGCAGTTCTATTTCGATGTTTTCTTCTTCCATTAATGCTGCTAATCGCCTCTCTGCTCTCCGGCAAACTGTTCTTGCCAAATGCGCATAAGAGACTACGCTATTTCCTCCAGGTAAAACAAAATTCTTAAGTGGCTCCAATTCTGCATCCATTCGATCCATCGCCTCCTCTAGTTCAGATACAGCTACTGAGGGTAATTCTGGCAATTTTATGGTAGAACCTTCTTCTAGCGCAAGATGAGAGCCAATTACAAAGAGATTGTTTTGAATGGAATGCAAGAGTTCATCACCCAGTTCATCTGAAGCCGAATCACGAAGTAATCCCATCCAAGCATTCAACTCATCGACCGTTCCATAGGACTCAATTTTCAAGTCGTGTTTTGCAACTCGAGTTCCTCCTAGCAGGGATGTGGTTCCTTTATCTCCTGTACGTGTATAGATCTTCATAGCATTTAAACTCGAATTAGTACAATTTGTTGAGCTTAATAGGCTCTATTCATATTTCCTTCGACATAATAAACAAAGGCTTTGTTGACAACCCTATTTCCCCCATCTGTTGGATAATTACCCGTAAAATACCAGTCACCAGAATGATTCGGACAAGCTTGATGTAGCCCATCAATTTTTTGGAAAAGAATTTCTATTTCTATTTCCATTCCTTTTGGAGTAAGTAGTTCTGTAATTTTCTTTGAAATCTCATCTGCTGTAAACGGATCAAAAATTCGTTTTACATGATTGATTTTCTCTACACTCCGATCTTCCACTACGGCCTTAGCATCTTTATAAACCGAAGGAAAAACCACTTCATAGGTGCCTTTTTCGCGATGAAGTTGTTCCGCTGCTTCAAAAGCTATTAAACTACCTATTCGAGCCATGTCTATACCATAACAATCGGGATAGCGAATCTGAGGGGCAGAAGAAACAATAATTATTTTCTTGGGCTTCAACCTTCCCAAAATTTTTAGAATACTCTGTTTTAATGTAGTTCCTCTTACAATACTATCGTCTAAAACAACCAGATTATCTGTTGGTTTAACGGTACCATACGTAACATCGTAAATATGAGAAACGAGATCATTTCTACTGCTATCTTCTGTAATAAAGGTGCGAAGCTTAATGTCTTTCCAAGCAATTTTTTCGGCTCTAGGACGCAGCTTCATGATTTTCCCAAGGCTGTCTTCGTTCAGAGAATCTTTGTTCTTGAGAATCCAAGCTTTGCGCCAATCATCTAAGTAATCTTCTACTCCTTTTATTAGTCCGTAAAATGCTACTTCCGCTGTATTTGGCACGAATGAAAACACCGTATTCTCGATGTCATTATCAATGGCTTTCAAAACCTGTGGAACTAGATTCTTTCCCAAAGCCAATCTCTCTTGATAGATATCTGCATCGCTCCCTCTTGAGAAGTAAATCCGCTCGAATGAACAGGATCTCTTTTCATACGGACTGCGAATTTCTTTCAATTTAATTGCTCCGTTCTTTTTGATAATTAGAGCATTCCCTGGGGGGATCTCATTTATATCTTCTTTCTTTACATTGAAAACCGTCTGAATAACAGGTCTTTCCGAGGCAACAACAACTACTTCATCGTCTTGATAGTAAAAGGCAGGGCGGATGCCGGAAGGATCTCTTAAAACAAACGAATCTCCATGACCAAACATTCCAGCCATTGCATAGCCACCATCCCACTTCTTTGCAGAGCGCTTCAAAATCCTTGAGACGTTCAGATTATCTGATATTAGTGCGCTTATTTCACTCTTAGGGTAGCCCTGTTTTTTGAATTTTTTGTACAAGTGTTCATTCTCGGCGTCTAAGAAATGTCCAATCTTTTCTAAAATGGTAACGGTATCTGTCTTTTCTTTTGGATGCTGACCCAAGCGAACAAGCTCATTAAAAAGCTCATCTACATTGGTCATATTGAAGTTGCCCGCTAAGACTAAATTCCGCGTCATCCAATTATTCTGGCGCAAAAAGGGGTGACATGCTTCAATAGAATTACCTCCATATGTGCCATAACGCAAATGGCCCAAATACACTTCCCCCACAAAAGGTATATTGTGTTTTAACCAATCGCCGTCCTTTCGATCTACAGTCTCCTCCTTTAAACGATCAGAAATAGAATTATTGACCTTGGTAAAGATGTCTTGTATTGGCTGTTGATTGACCGATCTATATCTGCTAATGTATCTTTTGCCCGGTGGCATATTGAGCTTTATACTAGCAAAGCCTGCCCCATCTTGACCTCGATTGTGCTGTTTCTCCATAAGGAGATACATTTTATTTATGCCATAAAATGCCGTGCCGTACTTCTCAATATAAAAATCGAGAGGTTTTAACAGTCGAACCATGGCAATTCCACATTCGTGTGTCAAGAAATCACTCATTCTTTCGATACCTTAATCGTGAGAGGCAAAAGTAGACATTGCCATTACGGTTAAACGTCTTTTTCTTGACGTTTTCGAATTAACTATGTATGGTTAATATGCTTGGTAGGAGAAATTACGAATGATAATTTCATGCTCCTGATTATCGCTGGTTGGTCCACCATTGAACATCCAGAAATTGATACGCGCATGCGTTGTATTGCCTGGTGCTGGAATGATAATAGGATCTGAAGAAATGGATCCTTCGACCTTTACCCTTGGGGGATTGTTTAAATCAAAAGTCCAATTTCCAATTTGATTACTGCCATCAGCCCTTCCTTCCCAACTGGTCCAGGTAATAATGGAGTCTGTCCATTCTATTCTATGGCTTGTAATACCGTTTAACTCCCCGGGAGCATGATTCACCACATTGGTTCTTTCTGGAAAATAACCCCCAAACCAAACGGGCTGTGTAGAATATAGCAAGACATCTGAAACCGATGGATCTCCCCAGCGCGCTATTTCAATATCCACCTCGCTATTCCCTTGAGTCACAAGTGTATTGTCATCCCACGTAAACAAGCCCACCACTGAATTGGCAGGAAGGCTCTCTAAATCGCCCTCTATGACAAAGGTGTAAATTCCATAACCCATAGTATCTGGACTAATTACTTCGGTAGAATACCATTTGCCGTTTCTTTGAGCCAACCTCATATGCAGAAAGCCTTTATCGTCTACGAAAACATCGTCTTCGTGGGCACTAAAATAATTTCCTCCTGGATCCCATGTACTGTTTTCATATTCCTTAATGGTCCATTCCCTTCCGGCGAAATACAGTCGTCCATCGCAATTGCAAGCCTCCGATTCTGCGGCAGTAGAAGAGCAAGAAGAGCAGCTATTAAAACAGACTACATCTAGGGTAGAGTTAGAGACTACCACATATTCTCTATTTGTAAATCCACTTGTTGTCTTTGTACACGGATCACTCGAGTTTAATGACTCTTGCCCTGCCCATCCGTCTAAAGTAAATTTATATTCTATGGATCCCAGTGGAAGAGATTGTGTTGTCTCCCAAATACCGTCGCCATCTGAATCTGACATTGGATTGCATGAGCCACACCAAGAATTGAAAGTTCCGTTCAGGTGAACTGTATTGAAGCTTGTTGCTGAATAGTTGGACATATCTACTCTAAAAGTAACTTGAACATTTTGTGCCTCTAGACTGAAAATTGCAATAAAGCTCAGTGAGAACAAGATTTTATTAATCAAAAGCTTGGTAATTAAATGAGCGGAGAACAATTTCTTGTATTTGTCCATTCGCTGGGGTTGGAGGTATATTAACATTGGCATCTCTTATAAGCCAATAATTAATTCGAACATGGGTAGATTCTGCTGGGCCTGGAATAACAATAGGGTCTGATGATTTGGCACCTTCATTCTTGATTCTGGGTGGATTGCTCGTATTGAAACTCCAGTTCGCAATCTCTGCTCCTGAAGTACCTTCTCCTTTCCAACTGGTGAACGTTATCAGTGAGTCTGTCCAAAAGAATTGATGTGTAGTTACTCCATTTAAATCGCCTAGCTGGGTATTGGCCTGATGTGATCTTTCAGGATATGGCATTGTGCCCGAGTTTTCGGGTTGGACGGAATAATGAAGTGTTTGAGTAGTAGAATCAATATTGGATTTAGTAAATTGAATATCCACTTCACTGTAGGCTTCTTCTTGAAAGCTTTCTTGATTCCAAGAAAACAGTTTTAAGACAACATTCTCTGTCATATTTTCAAGGTCGTCAGCTACTACGAATGTGTATTTTCCATACCCTACTGTATCGAGACCTTCGATTTCAGAAGAATACCATAAGCCATTGTGGTTTGCAATGCGCATATGAAGAAAACCCCTTCCATCTAAAAAGACATCTTCATTTAATCCTGAGAACAGATTGGGCCCAGGAAGCGTCATAACATCTTCGCTTGTAACAACCCAATCGTATCCAGAAAAGCGCACTAAATCTCCTTCTCGGCCAAAATCCGGTGCGTCTTCAAGCTCACAAGCAGTGAAGGCTAGTACCAACAGAACTAAGAACTTTTTTATCATGGCGTATAGTAAAATGAACGTTTCTTATTTGCTAATCTCAGGGTAAACCAGCCTTCTTCTGTAGTCCACTTATTATCTACCCCTATAAATGCTAAATCGCTAGCCTTTAAATAGAAATGAGCTTGTTTTGTCTCCCCAGACTCGAGCCAGTGTTTATCGAATTTTCGAAGACGCTTAACGGGAGGTGTAATGCTCGCCACAGAATCTGAAACAAACAATAGAGTAGATTCATAGGCTGCGCGGTCTCCTGTGTTTTGAATAGAATATTCGATCTTCAAAGAGTCTTGACCTTTCAACTCCTTCGCCATGGTTCCCAGAGAATAATCAAATGAAGAATAACTCAGTCCATGACCGAACTCATACAGCGGGTCAAAGGCATTCATTCCAAATTGCTGGTCTAACTTCTCAGTGAACTTATGATCGTAGGTAAGTAAGTCGTTCGCATTCTTAGGGTATGTATAAGGAAGTCTTCCCGATGGGCTTACCTCCCCAATCAGCACTTCAGAAATTGCCGTTCCTCCTTGTGCACCGAGTTCATAAGCCAAAACCACGGCTTGACTCATGCGATCGAATTCCGTAATTATTCTCGCTCTGTTTTGAAGCAAAATCAATACGATAGGTTTATTGTATGACGCCAACTCCTTTGCCAGATCCTTCATACTTGAATCGTAATTCAAATCATCTATATCTCCCGGTTTTTCGGTGGATGGCTTTTCTGCTAAGACCCAAACAATTTTGTCTGCACTTCGAAGACTATTTGAATTTTTCGCTATTTCTTCTTCTCGGATAAAGGTGCTGCTCGAGAATTTCTCATTCAATGCTGCCGCCAATGTTTTCTGGTTGGGTTCGGCATCCCATTTTTCGTCCATGCCTTGCCAAGTGCGGCTCCATGCACCATTCATATATCGATTGTCGTCTGTCTGATTTCCAACCACTACTAATTTATCCGTTGATTTTAAAGGAAGAATATTGTCATCATTCTTTAGTAGAGTAATGGCTTGTCTGGCCGTTTCTAAATTCAATATATTAAATGAGTCGCTTGCAACCAATGGATATTCATGCACTCCAGGACTGAATGGCTCATTAAAGAGATTCAAAGAATACTTTACGTGCAGAATGCGATAGACTGCCTCATTAATTCTTTCTTCGGGTACACTTCCTTCTTTTGCTAACTCAATTAAAGCATCTGTAAAGCTGTAATCATTGGGCACCATTGCCATATCAATTCCTGCCATAACAGACATGCGAACTGCTTCTTTAATGTCTGACGCTACTCTGTGAAAGTTCACCAGTTTCATTATGTCTTCCCAATCGGTTACTGCTAGTCCTTGAAAGCCCATTTCTGTGCGCAATAGATCCGTTAGAATAGCCTTGTCTGCATGCACAGGGATACCGTTTAACTCACCGCTATTAATCATAACCGTTAATGCTCCCGTTCTAATCGCTTCCTCAAAAGTGGGGAGGAATATTTCTCTTAATTGTCTTTCATCGAGATATACTGGTGTTCTATCTTTTCCTGTAAACGGCATACTATACCCCAAGAAGTGCTTCATAGTGGCTGCTACTTCGGTATGGTCAATCTCGTCCATTCCTTGATATCCTCTAATGGCTGCTGAGCCCATTTTCTCCGCTAGGTATACATCTTCACCATAGGTTTCGAAGACTCGAGACCATAAAGGTTGTCTCGCCACATCTAATACCGGTGAAAAATTCCAAGGCACTCCTGTAGCGCGGGTTTCATAGGCTGTAATCTGTGCTCCTTTTTCTACAAGCTTCAAATTGAATGTCGCTGCTTGAGCTATAGGCTGCGGAAGCAAGGTTCCTTCTACTAGGTAATTTGCTCCATGTATAGCATCGATACCATACAAAATAGGAATTGCATTTCCTTTTGTCATGGCAAGATCTTGAATCGCTTGAATCATTTCCTGCCAATGCTGAAGTGTATATGCATGTCCACCTACGTTCAGCAGGGAACCAATATGTCTTTCAACTATGGCATAATGCAACTTTGCACTATCCAATTCGTGCGGTTCTTTGAGATTATACACCTCTCCAACCGAAACAACATCCAAATTCAACTGGGTCATTTCACCCACCTTCTCTTCTAGTGTGAGACCTGCAATTCTTTCTGTAATTTCATCATGAAAAGGACTCTTCACCGTTTTCTCTGCAGACGCTTTTTCACTTATTACTGGGCCATCACATGAAAAAACAAATACCGCACAACTTAATAAGAGAATAATTCGCGAGTTGATCATAATTCTAATTCATTAAAACGCACTAAGCCCCATTTGGAAGGGTCTTCATTAAAGCCTTCGATATTTGGATTATTCCATCTCAGTTGCTCCGTTCTTTTTTTGCCATTGCCCTTATCTATTGCAAGTTCTAGATTGTATAGCGCTCCCTCCTCAAATCCATAATGGCCTAATTCAGAAAGCTCTATATACCATTCTACTCGAACCCCTCCGGGCACAATCTTCACGATCTGTTGTGAGCGTTCCAAGGATTTTTTTCTGCGCCAATTGAATGAAGAAGGATCAGAGTTTAGGCTGAGTCCTATATGCTGGTCGCTCATTAATAAACTCTTCCTTCGAACTGGTAAATCGGGTCGAGATGAGAAAGCAATTTCAATTGCATCTCCATCCCAAAGATTGTCTCCCTTATTTGAATTTAGCATGGGAGAATCGTCTGCTATCTCCGCATATACGATGACGTGCGTCTTATTTGCACCCATCCACACTTTGTCTTTGCCCATTTCAAAAGGCTGTACACCGGTCCAGAAGTCATCTTTCTCACCATCCATCTTGGGCGCAAGAAGCTCTGAGTACGCGAGTTGCGCCTCTTTTCTATATCCACCTTTATAGGAAACTATTTTAATCTGATCTACCCATATTGCACCCTCTGCCTCAAATTGAATGATCATTTGTTTGACATTGCTTGGATTCGCATTGGTCATATTCCAATCGAATTCAATAAGAGGAAGGATAACATCTACCCATTCTTCTCCCACAACGCCTCCTTCTATGGTATTGGCTGTAACACCCGTCCATGCTTGACCGTCTGAATAATCTTCTAAACAAATGGCCAGAGGCAGTCCATTGTACTTTCCTTCTACTGCCCGAACTCGCATTTGGATGGCGGCGCTATCCAGAATTGAAAAGATATCTTTTCCAGACCATCCATCCCATCCTATGCCCAATCCCATCCAATCTGGACAACCCTTTTGTAGTTTGTTCCATTCTAATAGAAGACCCTTCTGATCACCTGGACTTACATCTACTGCCTGTTTAACAGTAAGGCAGCTCGAATTGGTAAACCAGACTTCTGCATTGAGAAAATCTTCAAATACTTGAACTGCATATACGTTTCCAACATGCTCTGGTTCATCGTCTCCAAATCCATCTGGATACAGCGATTGCTGCTTGAGAATTCCCTTCCTTTTAACAACATCTATTTCAGGAAGAACAATCGTATTCTGTGATAATGCGGCAAGTGGAAACAACCCAAAAACGAAGAACGCAAGAGCTATTTTTGGGCATGAAATCATGGATTCAGCGGCTCATTGTCAGTGAATATCATATAGTCCATATAAAGTTGACTATATCCACTGGCTGGGTTTGCAAGCATCAGAATTCTAATTTCCAACAATTTATTTGGCTCATTTACACCATTTCCTTTTGGTTGTGAGGGTTGACCGTTAACCAAAGCATTTATATCAGCGTATTTCAAAGAAATCTGATTCCACCCAACCTCTAGGGCACTAACTTCCACAGAGTACATATCTTCACTCGCTTCAGTAAAAACCCCATCTAGATTATCATCCTCTACAAACTGAAATAAGGCCAATGCATTGGTTATTCCTTCTGGCTTATAAAGCAAAACATTGAAATAAACATTGTCGGGATTTGGGTTTAAAGGATAGGTAGAAACTTGGTAGGCAGAAGATGGAAAATAAACGTATCCAATTAACCAATCCCAGTCTACTTCTCCACCCATATCATAATAATGAGCGCCTTGTGCTGCCGGTGCAACATCTTCTATTCTAAAGGTCATATCTGCCCCAGTCTGTGCGAAAACGGCCCATCCTGAGTTGAATCCCTCTTCGAAGTCGGCAACTAAGAAACCGTCGTTCACCTTCACTCCGGATACGTCTACCGTTACCGATTGGTAAAAATTAGTGTCAGCCTCTTCTACATAAAGGTCAATAGTAACTTGTTCTTCAGCAAACATTGGGAAATCGGTTATAGAACCATTCCATATAGCATTGTCCTCATCCAGCGTTTTAGACTTACCACTAATAACTTTATAGGCCCCCGACGAGAGGCCTGTTATTTCTAAAGTCCACTCTGTAGACTTAGAAAACTCAGCCGTCAGAATAAGCTTCTCGCCAACGGAAAAATCCACATCTGATGTTGAAGTAGCTAAAGGGGTAACCAAGCTAAATTCGCCAGTAAAGTCCTCCAGAGATGGTCCTTCAGAATTTATTTTTTCAGCACAAGAGCTTAGTAGAATTGCCGAGCAAACGGCTAGTTTAAATATTGTTCTCATTAGAATGCCATATATAGATTAATCTGCCAATTTTCCCATTTATAAGGTAACTGCCCTGAAATTTCATCTTCCCAAGAAAACTGTTGATAAAAGACTTGCGCCTTAATTTTCTCTGAGAACGTATACTGCAGACCAGAACCCCAAAAAGTCTCATTTGTTTTAGTAACAAAGGTGTTGTAATCAGTTATTTGCGAGAAATCATCGCGGGTCGCCAGTAAATCTGTACCATCGCTGGTCCACTGACGCAATTCGCCGAGAAGGCTTAATTTAGGAATAAATTCCCATTCTAAACCCGCCTGAATAATTGAATTTGATAGGTCTACCGCATCAAATTCGGAGCCATCTCTTTCGGTGTTTTCAGACTGCCACGTAGCCGTTAAATTTAATTTTTGTTTCAAGTTTAGATACTTGTCTATTCGAATATCTCCTCCAACTGATAAAAGAGTAAAATTTCTTTTTTCATCTGTTCCTTGACCTACAATATCTGACAAACGATCAAAGCCGATATTAAGTCCGACTTTATCTGCCTTTTCGCGCCATTCTATTCCTGTTGTTACACCTCTTCTGTTTGGAGTTGCTCTGCCATAGGGCGTAGCATTTCCATAACGTGGATCAAAAGCCATGAGGCCTGCTTGGATTTGAGTGTTGTACAAAGAAGCATCGCGCACTAAGTCGTACGTACTTATTTGTCTTAAGGCTTGTTCGTTTCCATAACGTTGATACGCCTGTACGGATGAGTTAAAACGAATGCGCTTCGATTGAGCACCTGGGCTTCGGAAGTTCGAACCCACTTCTCTCCAAGAAACGCTCATTTTTATTCCGCTTGACGCATGCTTGGCCGAAACTTGAGCATCAAAAAATCCATCTTCCAGAACAGGTGCTTCATCGTCTCCCAACCATTCCATTTTAGACCTACCCCCTTCAAATTCTGCATGTCCAGACCATGCTCCAAATTGCTTATCGTATAATACAGCAAGCGTTTGAACTGGATTATTTAGAGCCACCGGATTGCTTGATGTTTCGGCTATGTCGAATAGATTTACATAATGAAAGCGCGCCCTTAGGTTTTCCATTGGAATAATTTCCATCATTCCGCCGCCAATCATGCGGTCATTGCCTCCATTGTCAAAGCCCGCTTGAACTCTATTTACGAAGAGACTAAAATTGGCTTCTTTGATTATCTTTTTAAATTGAAAACCAAAGTCGGTTGCCAAGCCTTGTTGTCTCCATGTAAGATCATCGTTCTGAAAAACATCATATCGAATAAAGTCGAGGGGGACGGTAGTTAGAGGGCCCGTATTCTGAAGAACCCATTCTTCCGAATTTTGGAAAGTATATGGGCTCAATTTATAATCAATATCGCCCAGCTGGAAACGAATGATGTCTGCAATCACTCCTTTCACACTAAGTTGCCGTAAATCCAGGGTTACTCCTGATCCCCAAAATCCCCCCAGATCGTTGCGAATCCGAAGCATTCCCTGAATTTCGACATTCTTGACCGGTTGAACATGTATTCCCAAATCCACCAAGGCATAACCACTTTGAGTTTTCCGAGCGGTTGTTGTATCCCGAACATCTCCTCCCGTTTCGAACTTATCTGCGTAGATTATTCCACGCGATGAACCTGAAAGCCAAACTTTTCGCCCTTCCTGTGCAATTGAGGGCGTAATGGAAAGAACCATTAGAACAATGAATGTGATTTTTCTGTACATCATCAGAAGAATATTTTTAATTCTACAATAGTTTCTTGACCCTCGAAGAAATCTTTTCTAAAGCTCCTGTCAAAGAAATAGAACCAACGATGCCGAATGAATAAACCTGCGTTTCTACCTAAGGTCTGATCTAGCCCAATTCCAGCTCCCCATCCTTCTTGATCTCTAGGCTTATATGTCTCTACATCTATATCTGTGGCATAGCTTCCGAGTGTTCGCTCATAGCCTCCGTAAGCATTGAGAAACAATCCTTTTCGCACGCCCAAATAGGCTTCAATTTCGCTACTATACTGTCTTAGGTAGGCTGAAGATGCAAAAACAGGAATAGGAGACCATTCTCTCTGTACGCTTTGATAGCGACCTAAGAAAAACAAATAAAGCGGCTTTCCTGAGACATTCATTTTGTATTTCAAATGCGTTTCTAAGGTTGAAAAGCGCTTTTTTACAATGGTTAAATCATTGATATTCACTGTTTCAAAAACATTGCGATAGATTACAGATTGTCTTCCGTAGGGACCTACATTTTGAGGGAAATTCCACCTCCAGAATCTACTGCGCTGGAGCTGATTTACTGGATGATCGTATGTAATTTGGTTGGACACTCCCTCTATTTCACTTGCCGCTCCCAATCCTATACTTAGGTTCAATTTACCGAGATTGAAGAATGAGTTCAGATTAATTCCTTGACGATTGTTGGTTGTTAAACCAATGGGCAATAGGCTACTGGCAAAAGGGCGTAAAACGGCATTACTTCCCACTGTTCCTGCCGCCGCATCATTGGGATTAATCTCTGGAGTCGCGACGTTCCAGTAGATCGCGTTATTATTTACAACCCTTGGACTGATTCGATAGGCATGCAACTCAATGGGTATTCCTGTTAAGGTCCTCTTACTTAAGAGTTTCATATTCAAGGCTTCACCCCAGTCGTATGTCTCATATGGAGTAATATATTGTCCACCACCTACTTCGAATTGAAGCCTGTACTTTTCCCGATCCATATCTACATCTACTGTAGCTACATGGCTCCTAACTCCAAGTTCGTTTAAGCTATCCGCATAGGTTTGGGTATTGATTGTATTAAGAGAGACTTTGGTATTCCCATTGAATGTCTTCGCCAATTGCCCTCCGTAAGAAACATTTGGAATGGTAAGAAACCCTCCATTTATCTCTGCCTTCCCGTATAAAACCGAAAAACTCCAATCGTTTGGAAGTGCCATTCCTTCTAAAATCAAACCCTGAAAAGCTCTTTCTCCCCATCTGTCATCCTGAGAAACTTCTCCAGTAGCATACATTTGCTCATAGCGCTCTCCTATAGAGTTTCCAATGGGATCCCAAGGCGTTCTTTCCACTAGTGTAAATCGATTGTATCCTCGAAAAGAGGAAAAGGTAAGATCAGACATCGAGAACCAATTAATACCACCCATTCTGATATTATACGTTCCATAATCTGTACTAAAGCTTCCAAAAAGATTCACTCCTAAGAACACTCCTAAATTGCCCCCTAGGCGCGTTCCACCTATTGGATTCCAAATGCTGGGGCGATTTTCTGTGGGTACTTGACCACTATACGCTGGTTGGATTACTCCATCCAGAAATTGAAAAGCATAAAAATCGAAGCCCCAAGAAACCTGACGATTTGGCCTTCCGCTTACGTTTATTAAAAAATTCGGAAGCTGACTATCATCACCAATGAAAAGATTGTTCTTTTGAACCACATCACCCGGTGCGGTGGTTAATGCATAGGGTTGCTGATGTTGAGTATAGGCTCCGAGAAAACGGTAGTATCCGCTAATATTAAAATTGTATAACCTACTTGCTGCTTTTTTTGGAAAAATACCAAAGGAATATTGTGAAGGATCTACCGCCCAGCCAGAGTCTTGGCTCATATCTGATTTCAGTGGCTGACCGATAGCTATCTGACTAAATAGTAAAAGGATAAGAGTAGGCTGGAATGCCCTCCGTATTTTTTTAACTAAAGACATACCAAATGATTAAAACAATTATTACCAAGAGGATGGTCAAATTTACAAGCGTCCTAGAAGCTCCTTCTGAGAGTACTCCCTTACTGTAGATTAACTTTTCTGCCGATGCAGGAAGAGGGGCTGGATACCTATAACTCACGCCCACCAAGGTTGCCGAACAAATAGCGAATAAGAATAGGGCAAAGTGAAGGAAGTTCATATCTGCGAACCAGAATAGCGCACCACCTAATTCAGATTTATTTAATTCTAATACCAATCTCAACACACCTAAAACAGCTCCAATAATAAGTGCCCATTTCGCTCCTTTCGCATTGATTTTTTTATTGAACAGACCTAAAAGAAATACCGACGCAATAGGAGGAGAAATGTATGCTTGAACACTTTGTAGCTTTTGGAATAAGCCTCCTTCAATTATGGATAGCATTGGAATCCAAGCTAAACCCAATCCGATAAGCAATACGGTTGCCAATTGGCCGACCCAAACCAATTTCTTCTCTGGAGTCTCTGGATAGTACTTCTTATAAATATCCATTGTAAACAGCGTGCTACATGAATTGAAGACGGATGAAAGTGAGCTCATAAGAGCTGCCAATAGACCCGCAACAACCACACCCCTCAGACCGGTCGGTAGAATTTGCATTGTGAGAGCGGGAAGTGCTGCATCGAATTCTACCACTCCATTATTGGTTGGAAGAATTAGGCTTCCCTTTTGATAAAGCGCAAAGGCCATTACGCCTGGAATGACAAATATGAATAGAGGAAGTAGTTTCAAATAAGCAGCGAAAATGGTGCCTTTTCTAGCTTCTTTTATATTTCTAGCTGAAAGCACTCTTTGAACAATAAATTGATCTGTACACCAGTACCAGACACCGAGAATAGGCGCCCCAAAAAGAATTCCAGTCCAAGGAAAGTCTGGATCAGTCATCGGCCGCCATAAACTCAAATATCCTTCTCCTACCGTTGATGTTACTTCACCCCAACCACCAAGTTCATCTAAGCTATAAAGTGTTAAACCAACGGCACCAATAAGAAAAATAAACATTTGAACCATATCGGTATAAATCACCGCTTTAAGTCCGCCTAATACTGTATATATTCCTGTCGCTACAACAACGACAATCGCTCCTGTCCAGAAATCAATGCCCAAGAGGGCTGTAAAAATAATACCTCCAGCAGCGATGGTAACCGATATTTTTGTCAGAACATAGGACGCAATTGAAACCCAAGAGAGATACCCTCTTGACCATTTATCGTATCTTCTTTCTAAAAATTCAGGCATTGTAAAAACACCACTTTTCAAATAAAAGGGAACAAAAACCCAACCTAATACCAGAATAATTAGTCCAGCAAGAATCTCAAACTGAACTGCCGGAAAATCACCCACGGCACCTGCACCTGCCAATCCAACTAAATGTTCAGATCCAATATTACTGGCGAATAGAGAGGCGCCAATGGCAAACCATCCCATGTTTCTGCCACCTAAGAAATAATCTTCTGAAGCGCTTTCATCTCCCTTTTTCTTCCTGTTCATGAAGAGAGCGACATAGATTATCAGGATAAAGTATCCTCCTATAATCGCTAGATCTAAAAATGGTAATCCCGCTTCGTTCATGCTTTCCGACTTAATTATTGGACATTTCTTGCGACTTCCACTTCACCCATGTTCTTTGCTCTGCGTCTGGTCCGGACGGATAGCTGTAGAATGGAATATTGGCATAGCCCACTTTACCTTCTGGATCTACCACCTTCACAAATAGGCGATATCCTCCTTCCGATTCTGGAACAATTATTTGCGCCGTATTTCCGCGTACTTTTTTTAGTTTTCCTGGAATACTTTGGAGAGCATCTTCTACATCTCCACCAGCACCCGTATTGGTCGCTTCTGGTAAGACTGCCCATTCATATTCAAGCTTATCTCCATCTGGGTCTTCTGCAATGATTTCAGCTGAGATTTTATTGTCCGAATAAAAAACCAATTTATCTCCTCCTTTTGCGTCTGAACCATTAAGGGTAAGTGACCTAATTATCGGCGCTTGATTGGCCGGAAGTGCTCCACTCCAATTTCGCTGTAATTGATCTAGAGCTCTTGTAGGTCTTCCTTGCGCATCAAATAAGCCATACCACGTTTCCGTAGTTTCTTGTTTTTGACCCCAGAGAAAAACATAACTACCTAAGCTGCCTTTATTTTTATACCGGTCTATATAGTCCTTATATCTATTGTCGTAAGACACTGCCTTTTCTTCACTGGTTTGTTCTAATGGAGCCCCCCATGGCGTCTTCGCTACTTCCCAATGGCCATTCGGTCCCCATTCTGTAATCATATAAGGTCCTTCCCATCCGAATTTCCGGATGTTTTCTGGAACGCTCCCTATATCTCCATAGGTGTTTATGCAGTAAATATCAATATCTGGTGCTTTTTCGAGAATCAAGGCCACCTCCAATGAGTCTAAGCCGGCAGTAACTGTTGAGGTTGGATGATTTGGATCCACTCTATGGATCATGGCAGCAATATCTTGGATTGCATCCCAAACATGTGTGTTGGAATAGAATAAATCCACTTCGTTTCCTATTCCCCAAAAGAGAATAGCCGGGTGATCTTTCAATTCGTTTACAATACTCGTGAAATGAACAAGTTGCTTGCTAATCGCTGTTAAGTTATTGTAATCGAATCCATGTCTTTCATGACCAACCCATAGACCAACCATAACAGTTAAGCCTTTTTCATGTGCTTCATCGAGCACCTTTCTGGCATCTGCTGCACTCCATGTGCGAATGGAATTGCCTCCCATTTCTACTAGAATGTCCATTTGCGTATAACCCCCTGCACCTTTTACGTAATACGGTTTACCGTCACGCAATAAAATATGCTGCCCATTCACTTCTGATAATGCTACTTTTATAACCTGAGCATTCGCCTGATTGAATAAAAAAATTCCAAAAAAGCAGAGTAAAAGTGGGCGTATTTGAATCATAATTCGAAGTTGAATCCTTTGTTCTTCAATTGCTCGTATTTATCCGTATCGAAACTGTAAAGTCTAGCTGGACGGTGAGCTACATTGGTTTGTAATTCGTTTAAGTCGATAAGCAAATTCATGCTCAATATTTTTTTTCTAAAGTTTCCTTTATCGAAACTTTGGTCCAGTACGGCTTCATACAAATTCTGAAGCTCGTTTAAAGTAAATTTCAATGGAAGGAGCTCAAAACCGATGGGCTCTCTCCTTACGCGAACGCGTAATTTCTCAATGGCCTTAGCGAATATCTCATCATGATCGAAAGCCAATCCCTTTATATTCTCAGCAAAATGCCAATTGATTTCATCTGCCCAAAAAGAAGGCTCCGCAAAATAATTTTCAATGCGGATCAACGCCATATAAGAAACGGTTACAACCCTTCCTAAAGGATGCCGAGCAACGTCACCGAACGACTTGATTTGCTGCATGAAAACATCTTTCAAACCCGTTAGGTCTTTTAGAACCCTAAAAGCTGCCGTTTCTAAATTTTCATTGGGGTATACAAGATCCCCTGGTATTGCCCATTTATGCTTATACGGACTTGCTCCACGTTTAATTAGTAATATTTTCAGGTTTTCACCATCAAATCCAAAAACAACACAGTCTACTGAGAGCCCGAAATGAAAAAAATCTGTAAGCGGAATAAGATAGTTCGGAGTTCCATCTTCATTCGTGTCTACATTATTTTTCCTTTCGTCGAGCAGGATTGACCTTGCGAGGGCTTCAAAATCTTTTTTCATAACTATGGTGATTGCCATCGTGAGAACCCATGCCGCCGGAGCGGCATGGTTCAAACATAACTACACTAACTAACCAATTTTTGTGCGTTCTCACTGAATACTAATCATTTAAATGATTAGGGATGAACTATGCTTAATCTCTCAGAGAATATTGCATTGTTTGTCATCATTCTAAGGATATATATACCCTCATTTAAATCTATTGTACTAATTTGGATCGCCTCTCCATTATTTGAACCTTCTTGAATGATAATGCGTTTTCCATCCAAACTCATTACTTCTAATGAATACTCTGTACCCAATGCCAAAGGAAGTTCGATACTCACCTTATCGTTGGCTGGATTAGGATAGAATTGCAAGCCATCCATCCATGTTTCTGTCAAACCGATACTGCCACAAGTATTGCAAGAACCCCAACAAACTTCTGGAAGAGCTACATCTCCAGTAATGTCGTATTCACGATTTACAAAAGCACCATCTGTAAATGTGCAAGGATCTCCTGAAGTGAGCTGTTCGTCTGCTGCCCAACCATCTACTGTGAATTTGTATTGAATATTACCCAAAGGCAATGTGATGGTTATCTCATAAACACTGTCGTTGTCTGCATCTGTCATAATTGCACAGCTACCACACCAAGCATTGAAAGTTCCGTTTAGGTTTACCTCTGCATAACTTCCAGTATACTCTGACATATCTACTTTAAATGTAATTGCACCTTGAGTGGTGGTACCACTACAAGGACCACAGCTACCCCAACAAACCGGACTGAACGCGGTATCGCCAGTAACCGTAGCAACTCTATTTGTAAAACCAGAAGCAGTAATTGTACATGGATCTCCAGATATGAGTGATTCATCATCTGTGAAATTATCTACAGCATACTTAAATTCGAAGGTGTTTAAAGTAGAAGGCATGTTTACGATGCCTTCATAGATGCCGTTGTTGTCTGGATCAGTAAGAAGATTACAGGTGCCACACCAATTGTTAAATGACCCTGCAACTGCAACATCTGTATACGATGCTGTATAATCAGACATATCTACCTTGAAGGTTACGTTTTTAGTAGTCGGTGAACCGCTGCAGACATTGCAACTAGCCCAACAAACAGTTGGAAGTGTAATGTCACCAGTCACATTTAAAATTCTGTTTACAAACGAACCAGCCGTTACTGTACAAGGCGTACCAGAGGTAAGATTCTCTTGGATTGCCCAATCATCGTGGGCATACTTATATTCGATATTTCCAGGTTGAATAGAGTCAACCGTAACTTCCCAAATATTATTGCCATCTGGGTCGGCCATTGGATGGCAGGTGGCGCCGCACCAGCCGTTGAAAGTTCCGTTCACTTCAGGAGTTGTAAAGCTACCGGTATAATCAGACATGTCTAGTTGAAAAGTCACAGTGTAATACTGTGCCCCAAGGCCTAACTGACTGATTAAGAACAAAAAGAATAGTTTTGTCTTCATATAAGTGGATTAATTATGATACTAATATATACCTTTTAGTACAGTTCACCAAAAGGTAGTATGAAATTTGTCATTTCACAAAAAAAAGTGAAGCCCGCAAAAGCGGGCTTCACTAACACTAAGCACAGTTTTTAATTACAGTTTGCTTACGCGCTCTGTAGCAATACCATCTTCTGAAACTACATTGATTAAGTATATTCCTGAAGAAAGAGTCTCTAAATTTAGCGTTGTAGAATTCTGCTGATCTACTTCGATAAACATCAATCTCTTACCGTTCATATCTGTTAACTCAACTGATTGCATTGCGCCTTCAGATTGAATAGTTACGATATTCTGAGTTGGGTTTGGATAGATACTCAATCCAACCAAAGCATTTGCAGAGCTAGCGCCCCACTTTGCTCCAGAACCGTTGTAGAATACACGATCTGTACAAGAATACTCTGTATTGTAAATAGAACCGTTGTCATTTACTCTTGCGAAAGCAGCGAACTCATAGTTTGCACTTACGTTTCCACTTCCTGTAAAGTCTACAGTTGCAGTTGTGTTGGTTGAAAGTGCAGTATTCATCCAAGCTCCTCCAACATTTGCCCGTCTGTAAGCCATTCTATATCCAACTAGAGTTACACCCGTTGCCAAATTAGCAGGAGTCCAAGTACCCATAAAGGTTACCGCACTTGGCTTAGATACTGCAAAGCCTGAAGGAGTGTAGTCAGTAGTAAGAGCTGAAACTGTTACAGAAGCTGAATCAGTACAACCCGCTCCGTCGGTAGCAACAACCTGATAGGTCTGACCTTGCTGACCGTAGATAAAACGTGTTGTTTCACCCGTGCTCCACATAAACGTCTTAGCTCTGAAACCGCCAGCAGCAATTGCCTTTAGTTGAGCAGAATCGCCTTCACAGAAAGGAGTAATAAGCTCAATTGCACTAACAGTCATTAGCTTACAATCAGACATAAATGACGTCTCACAGCTATAAGACCAAACTCCAGCAGTACGAGTTCCAATACGAACCATAGTTTCTCCAGCAAATACTTTCGCTTGGAAATTCTGTGATGTCACGTTTGCAGACCATGCCTTTGGTGTAGACCAGTTAACATCTGAAGGGCCTTTCAACTGAAGAGAATACTTATCAGCCACTGGTGCAACATAGTCCACTCTATATGTTCTTGGGTTGCTTACTTTAGAAATACCTGAGATTACAGCTATAGGAGCACAAAGTGCAACATCGTTGAAACATACTTCAGCTATACTTGTGTCGCTGCTGAAGGTAATTGAGCGATTGGTTATACTCTCCCAAACAACGGAACCAGCGTACCACTTTCTGAACTTATACGAAACCGTTCCTTCTAGCATGTTCAAAGTTGTAGACCATGAGCCATTGCCATTGTCAGTAAGCATATCTCCAACAGTATTTGGCCATCCGTTGAAATCACCTGCAACATCAACAGAGTCAAATGCGCATTCTGCGTTCATATTTACTTGGAAAGTAACATCGTAATTATTCATTGGTGCTGCTCCACAATCAGAGCAAGATGACCAACAAACCGAATTTAAAACAGTATCTGCAGTTGGTACCAGGTAGCGGTTGGTATTCGCACCAGTGGTAAGTACACAAGGATCACCTGGAGTCAGGCTTTCTTGGTCGTTCCATCCATCTACAGTGAATTTGTATTCAACACCAGAAACAGGAATATTTGATACAGTTACCTCAAAAATTCCATCGCCATCTGGATCAAGCATTGGGGTACAACCGCCACACCAGCCATTGAAAGTACCATTTACATTTACGCTAGAGTAAACACCCATATAGTTGTTCATGTTTACTTGGAAAGTAACATCAACAGCCGTTGGAGCACCCATACAATCAGTGCAAAGGTTCCAACATACTTCGTTTAGAACAGTATCGCCCAAAAGCTTCGCGTGGCGATTTGTATATCCAGAAGCAGTTCTAGTGCAAGAAGAACCAGGTGCCAAAGATTCTTGACCATTCCATCCATCTAGCGTAAACTTATAATCGATAGAGTCTGAAGTCAGTGGAATGCTTACAGACCAAACATCGTTACCCATGTCTGTCATAGAATTACATGCACCACACCAGCCATTGAAATCTCCATTCAAAAACACACCCCCATACGCAGCGCCGTTGTAGTCTGCCATGTCTACTGTAAATGTTACCATCTTACTAACTGGTGCATTTGCACAAGAAACACATGAATTCCAACAAACGGCTGGAAGAATTTCATCCGCTGTTAACGTACGAAGACGATTGGTGAAGCCTGCACCCGTTACAGAACAACTAGATCCTGGGATTAAGTTTTCTTGGTCTGCCCATCCGTCTACAGTGAACTTATACTCAATAATGCCTGGCATTAAGGGAATAGTAACCTCATAGATACCATCCATATCAGGATCGGTAAGTGGGTTACATCCGCCACACCAGCCATTGAAAGTACCATTTACATTCACAGTAGTAAATGTTCCAACATAGTTATTCATATCTACCTGGAAAGTAATGTTAGCAGGTACAGGTGGTGGTGGTGGTGGTGGTGGATTGAAGTTTCCACAAGTATCAGCAAATGCTACCGTTATATCGGCTTGATTTAATTGCCAATTTCCTGGAAATGAAACCTTGCTCCAGAGAACGTTTAGGTCAACAGTTGCTGGAGGATTAGCCCAAGTTAGCGTTCTACTTATTCTTCCTGCGATAGTCGTGTTTGGAGCTGAGATCGTTGCACCACTTGCGTTGGCAATAATCAATACGTCTACCGCGTCCGCATCTGCTGATTGGATTTCAACCACCATACTCGTAGCGTCAACATTTGCAATACTCATATATATCTTCGACGGAATTTCCGCAGGGATATTAAAATGAGTGACTTCTGCCGAACAATAAGGAGATGCCGATTGGGCGTTTAAACCCATTGAGGCAAAACCCAAAAGGGCTAATGCATAGAATTTTTTAATCATAAGAGTTAGATTTTGGTTGTAATTAACTATTTCACTGTCAAACATAAAGTATTTTTCACTATAAGCAAACAGTAAAAAGGACTATAAGTCAATTTTTTTTTTAAATGTCTGAATATCAGAGAGAAAAATATGATTTCTACAGATCAAGCCATGCCTGTGCTGCTCCACCTAAAAGGAGTGCCTTGGTTTCGGAATCAAATCTACTATTTCGTATGAGCTGGCCCGGTTCTAACTCCCCCAATGGGAATGGGTAATCTGTTCCTAAGGCGACTTTAGATGCTCCGAAAAGCTGAACAACATATTCTAACATTGCCGGATCATGCACTAGACTGTCTATCCAGAACTTCCCCACATAGCTACTAGGTGGAAATGGATTGTCTACGGCACATAGATCTGGACGAACATCATAACCATGTTGAATTCTACCTAATGTTGAGGGAAAAGAGCCTCCCCCGTGGGCTATAGCTACTCTTAATTTTGGAAGTCGTTCTAAAACACCTCCAAAAATGAGTGAACACAAGGCCAATGAACTCTCTGCAGGCATTCCAACGAGCCAAGGAAGCCAGTACTTATTCATTTTCTCCTTGCCCATCATATCCCAAGGGTGGACAAAAACAGACATTCCCAATCGCTCGCACTCGGCAAAAACTTCAAATAAAGGTGGGGCATCTAAATTCCAATCGTTTACATGCGTACCAATTTGAATTCCTTTGAGTCCTATTGAATGACATCGTTGCAACTCTTGAATGGCCAGTTCTGGATCTTGTAGTGGAACGGTACCTAATCCAATAAATCGACTTGGGTATTTATCAACTATTCCTGCAATATGGTCATTTAAAAAAACCGCTACTTCCAATGCATGATTGGGTTGTGCCCAATAGGAAAACATTACGGGAACAGTAGAAAGCACCTGAATATCAACATGGTGTTTACCTAAATCACGCAGTCGGGTTTCTGGATCCCAACAATTATCTTCAATCTCTCTGAAGAATTTATCATCCATCATCATACGTGCTTTGCATGGCATATGATGGTCTAAATGAATAAATCCTCCATATCCGAAACGCTGCCTAAACCTAGGAATTCGCGCTGGGAGAATATGGGTGTGAATATCTATTGTAAGAGGGTGAGAACTCGAAAAACACATATGTCTTCTATGTAAATCTGGTGTCAGCTTCCATTGTATGTGCGCAGTTTGAGCATGTTCTCAAACTCTCTGAGCTGTAAAAATGCCTAAACCTTGGAAGAAAATCGTTTTCTATATTCTTTAATTGGAAATAGGTTTCGTAGAGCGATTGGTTGCATTCATCGCAAAACCATAGCAATCCATCTTGATGCTCGGGCTTACGTACCCTTTCAATGACTAAGCCCACACTTCCCTCTGAGCGAATTGGACTATGCGGAACACCTGCCGGTAGAAGAAACATTTCTCCCGCCCGAATAGGAATCTCAACCACCTTACCATCTTCCTGAATCTTTACTAGGATGTCTCCCTCTAACTGGAAAAACAATTCCTCTGTTTGATTGTAGTGATAATCTTTGCGCGCATTTGGCCCTCCCACAATCATTACGATGTAATCGCTTCCCTCTGGATAGAGATTTTTATTGTTTACAGGTGGCTTAAGTAGATCTCTGTTCTCTTCAATCCATCTAAAAAGGTTGAATGGCGCTATCATCTTATTCAGTTTTTCGCAATTTAATACAATCGTGTACTATATTCATCGCATGGAATTAGACCTTACTGGAAAAACTGCTTTGGTGTGCGGAAGCACACAAGGAATTGGAAAAGCCGCAGCTATTGAACTGGCCTTACTTGGAGCCCGCATTTGCCTCCTTGCGCGCAATGAAGAAAAACTTAAAACTGTTTGTGCTGAACTTCCAAGCCCGAACGGGCAAGTTCATTTTTATGTAATTGCTGACTTCAGCAGTAATGAAAGCGTTCTCAAAGTAGCAGAAGCCCTTGGAAAAGACGGCAGCAATCCCATTCATATTTTGATTAATAATACGGGTGGACCTCCTCCTGGGCCAGCCCACTCAGCGCCTCTGAATGAGTATATGTCCGCCTTTCAGAACCACTTGATCAACAATCAAATATTGGTACAGGCTTTATGGAGTGGAATGAAAACAGCTGGATATGGACGCATCATCAACGTAATTTCTACTTCTGTTAAGGCTCCGCTTAAAGGATTGGGGGTTTCGAATACCATACGCGCTGCGGTAGCGAATTGGAGTAAAACTCTTTCTATCGAATTAGCTCCTCATGGAATTACAGTCAATAATGTTCTTCCTGGCGCTACGGAAACCGAAAGACTAGATCAGATTTTCAAAAACAAATCAATTAAAAAGGGCATAACAGAAGAGGAAGTGAAAGCAGAAATGCTCAGTGAAATTCCTGCAAATCGATTCGCAAAGCCCTCTGAATTAGGTCAAGCAATTGCCTTTTTGGCCTCGCCTGCAGCTGGCTATATAAATGGAATTAATCTTCCTGTTGATGGCGGTAGGACCCCTACTCTATAAGAAAACAAGGACTAGGTACATTCCAATAAATCCGGAAGAATACCCTATTATTAATTCGGCTGGTGTATGTGCCTTCAAGGCTAGGCGAGCCGATCCTACCAATCCGGTTGCGATTGCCGTTGGAATCAGCAAACTGATTAGATCCACTGAATAATGGCTTCCCAAATACAGTAAAAAAGCGAAGAAACCTCCCATTCCTGATAAATGAGCGCTTGCTTTTGTAAAAGGAAGCAATACAAATAAAAACGAAATGCCTATGGCTCCTCCCATAATAAACTTACTGGTTTCTAGTGGAATAGGAAACATTCTCAAATAGAAACCGGTAAGCAGAAAAAAGATGACAGCGATTAAAAAGGGCCAACGTCGAGATGCAGCATCTTCCATTTGTACAGACTCGATAACACCCATATAAAGTAGGAGAATGCTAAATAGCGCTGGAAGAAGGAAGGTTCCAACAAAAAGGAAAGTAATAGAGTAAAGCACCGTTACAAAAGGCAAAGAATAGGGTTGGATGTGCATTAAAACAGCGAAACCAAGTAAGGGGATAATGGCAGGGTGACTGAAATACGACACCAAAGATGCTAGACGCTTACTCATAATTCTTTACGCAATCTTGCGGTAGGTATATTCAGTTGATCGCGATACTTTGCAATGGTTCTTCGAGCAATGGGATAGCCTTTTTCTTTTAGCAACGATGCCAGCTGATCATCGGGTACCGGCTTGCTTTTATCCTCATTTTTAATTAATTCCTCTAAAATATTCTTTATTTCCCTTGTGCTTACCTCTTCTCCCTGCTCATTGGTCATAGATTCAGAGAAAATCACTTTTATTAAAAACGTTCCAGAAGGTGTTTGAACGTATTTATTACTAGCTACACGAGAAATAGTGCTTATATCTAGCTCTGTAATTTCGGCGATATCCTTTAAGATCATGGGTCTAATATCGCGTTCATCTCCTGTCAAGAAATAATCTTTTTGCTTTTCCATTATAGCACCCATTACAATCAATAAAGTTTGCTGCCTCTGCCGAATGGCATCAACAAACCAACGGGCTGAATCGAGCTTTTGTTTTACAAACATTACCGCCTCATTTTGCTGCCTCGAATGTTCTTTCTGGCTTTTATAATTCTCCAACATGACCTTATAATCGCCGCCAATGCGCAATTCAGGCACATTGCGTGCATTGAGTGTAAGTTCTAATTCTCCCTCTTTTATGGCAATTACAAAATCTGGGGTTATGGCCTGACTTATGTGTTTTCCTTGAGTGGTAAGACTGTTTCCAGGTTTTGGATTTAACTGAGTGATAATAGAGATAACCTCTTTCATATCTTCATTACTCAAGCTGAGCCGATCCATAATTTTCTCGAAGTGTCGCTTAGAGAATTCATCAAAATACTCAGAGAGTATTTTGATTGCTAAGTCGTTATAGTAATTTGCTTGGCGTCTTTGCATTTGCAATACCAAGCATTCCTTAAGGCTACGTGCTCCAATACCTGCTGGATCTAAACTTTGTACAGTTCTCAATGCCTTTTCTAGGCTTTCTTTGTCTGTAAAGATGTTGGCAGAAAAGGCCAAATCATCTACAATGGATGCCAAATTTCTCCGGATATATCCATCTTCTTCCATACTCCCAATGAGATACTCTGCCAATTGCCGTTCAAGCTCAGAAAGCATTGACATCCTAAGTTGGTCTAAGACATCCTCATAGAAAGTTTGTCCGCCTGAAACTGGAACTCTTGCATCCTCGTCATCTGGGCTGTAGTTGTTGGCTTGAAGGCGGTATTCTGGAACTTCGTCGTCGCTTAAATACTCGTCTACGTTAATGTCTTCTGCCTCTATTGTTTGACTGTCTCCCTCATCGCTTTCATTCGATGGTAGTACCTCTTCATCGAAGTCATCTTCTCCTTCTTCTAATGCAGGATTCTCTTCTAACTCTTCCTTAATTCTTTCTTCTAAAGCTTGAGTAGGCAATTGAATCAGCTTCATCAGCTGTATTTGCTGAGGACTAAGTTTTTGAGAAAGCTTCTGGGAAAGGCGTTGTTTTAACATATTCTTTTTTTAAAACTCAGCATTTCCGGGTGTTCTAGGAAAAGGGATTACATCTCTAATATTGGTCATTCCGGTAACAAATTGAACCAGTCTTTCAAATCCCAATCCAAATCCGCTGTGCTTACATGCTCCAAAACGGCGGGTATCTAAGTACCACTCGAGACTCTCTTGCGGAATATCCATGGCTTTCATTTTTGCCAAAAGCCGATCCATTCTCTCCTCACGCTGACTACCCCCTATAATTTCTCCGATTCCAGGGAAAAGAACGTCCATGGCACGAACCGTTTTTCCATCTTCGTTCTGACGCATATAGAACGCCTTAATGTCTGCCGGATAATCATAAAGAATTACTGGGCAATTAAAATGCTTTTCAACCAAATAACGCTCGTGTTCCGATTGCAAGTCGGCACCCCATTCGTTAATGATATACTTGAATTTCTTCTTCTTATTCGGGCGACATTCCCTTAAGATTTCAATGGCTTCAGTATAACTCACCCGACGGAAAGGATTGCCAAGCACGAAATTCAGTTTCTCCACCAAGCCCATCTCACTTTTTTGATCTTGTGGTTTTGACTTTTCTTCTTCTAATAGTCTTTTCTCCAATAAAAGAAGGTCATCGCTTCCATGCTCTAGAGTATATCGAATAAGATATTTGATGAAATCTTCCGCCAAATCCATATTGTCATCGAGTTCATAGAAGGCCATCTCTGGCTCAATCATCCAAAACTCGGCTAGATGTCTGCTGGTATTGCTGTTTTCGGCTCTAAAAGTGGGGCCAAAAGTGTAGACTTTAGATAAACCCATAGCAAAAAGCTCTGCTTCCAATTGACCCGAAACCGTAAGGTTTGTCATCTTTCCAAAGAAATCCTTACTATAATCGATTGTTCCTTCTTCTGTCTTTGGACTGTTTAAAGGATCTAGGGTAGAGACAGCGAACATTTCGCCTGCCCCTTCGGCGTCAGAAGCTGTAATTATGGGGGTGTGGACATTAAAAAAGCCCTTGTCGTTAAAATACTTGTGTACCGCAAAAGCAAGATGGTGCCTCAAGCGAAATACAGCGCCAAAAGTTTGCGTTCTTGGCCTTAAGTGTGCCAATTCGCGCATGAACTCCAGCGAGTGCTTTTTGGGTTGCAGAGGATATTTTTCAGAATCCGCCTCCCCTAAAACCTCTATTTTTCGAACATGTAACTCTACATCTTGACCTTGCGCAGGAGAAGATTGAATATCTCCTTCTACACTTATGCAGGCCCCTGTGTTCAATTTGCGAATCACTTCTGAAGGAAAATCTGCTGCCTCAATTACGGCCTGAAGTGTTTGAGAAACGGTTCCGTCTGAAAGGCTTATAAATCGATCGTTCCTAAAAGTTCGTATCCATCCATTCACCTTTACTTCGCTTCCCACTGGAATGCGACTCAAAACCTCCTTTATTGTACTGTTGTTCTTCATTTCTTTTATCCTGATTAAATCAAGAATTACAAAGGTGCGATTTTTGATGGAAGCAAAAAACTTTCAAAAAAAGAAGCGTCTCTCCATGTTTTTGGTGTGTTTTGATGTTGTAAAACGATTAATATTAATCCTCGGCAATATAGCTTCCTACATTGGTTTTACACCAATTCGCTGGCTATCTTCGGGTTGTAGTTTCAATTAAATCTTACGACTTACTTCATTCCCAAGAAAAATATTGGAAACGATTTGTGTTTCCGCAGTTTCCTGGCATACATTTGCAGCCGAAATGGAAAATTCAAATCCTGTTAATTCAAATTTGCTTCAAGGGACAATAGACCTATTTCAAAGGTTGGGTGTCAAGAACGTGACTATGGACGAAATTGCCCGCAACTTGGGCATCTCGAAAAAAACGATTTATAAGCAGGTCTGTAATAAGGCCGCGCTTGTAGATCAATGCTGCAGTTTTTCTCTCGACTCTATCTCGGGCCAAATTCAAGAGTTCAAAGACGAGGCGGTGAACTCCATTGAAGAGTTATATGCTATCGACGCCTTTATGCGATCTAAGATTAAGAAGCAAATGCATATGGTCGAATTTCAAATTAGCAAGTATTATCCACAAGCGTATCAACGTCTTTCAGAAAGAAGAAAGACTCTTATTCTTCACTTCCAAGAGAGCAATCTTGAGAGAGGTATTACCGAAGGACTGTATAGAGAAGAAATACAAGTAGACATGGTTGCTCAGCTTTATTACAGCAAAACACTTTCGCTCATGCAGTTTTTCCATGAGCTGGAATCACCTGAGAAAATGGAACTCCTAATGGACGAAGCCTTAAAATATCACATTCGTGGAATTGCTTCTGTAAAGGGAATCGAATATTTAGAAAATAGAACTTTAGAATCACAAACAAATCAATGAAAGCCTCATACCTCCTCAGCTTCATTGCGTTATTTGGCATTTATAATGCCAATGCTCAACGCGCATTTACTTTGGCAGATGCCTTTATCTATGCCAATAAAAACAGCTACTTGCTAGAAACAAGTGCATTAGAAATTGAAAAAGCTCGAAAGCAAATTCAAGAGATCACTGCTATTGGTCTTCCGCAAATAAGTGCTGGAGCGGATTATAATTATAGCCCGCAAATTCCACAACAGCCAATTCCTGCGATTTTCTTTGATCCGGATGCTGCTGAAGGAGAGTTTATAACGGTTGGTTTTGGTGTTGCGCACAGCAGTACAGCCTCCTTGCAGTTGAATCAATTGATTTTCGACGGGACCTATCTGCTGGCTCGTCAGGGTTCCATTCTTTTTAAAGAGATAAAGAAAGATGAACTCACAAAGGCTCGGGCGGAAGTTCGAGATGCTGTTGCAAAGTCTTATTTCAACGTTCAATTAGCTGTTGAAGCTCAAAAGGTTTTGGAGGACAATATTGAAAGCTTGAGCAAAAACTTGAAAGATGTGCAAGCCCTTTACGAAAGTGGTTTCGTTGAGGAGCAGGACGCAGAGCAACTTGAGTATTTGGTGAATGGTTTGAAGTTGGATGCAGACAATGCCAAGAGAAATAAGATTCTTGCCGAAAAGGTTTTCAAATTTACCATTGGAATGCCACTCGATTCCGGTGTCGTTCTCACTCAAAGCTTAGAGCAGCTGTATTTTCAGAATGTTTCCGGACAAGCCATTACCACTCAAAATTTCGATCTAAGCAATCATATCGAATATCAGATCGTTGAAAACCAAGAGGTTGGAGCCAGCTTACAACTCAGACGTACGAAATGGGCATATGCTCCAACAGTCAATGGATTTATCTCGCATTCACAATCCAATTTCAATGACCAAAGCTTCAATTTAGTCGACTTCAACTCTTATTGGATTCCGGCAACGGTTATGGGTTTTTCAATCAACCTTCCCCTGTTTACTAGTATGGCTAGACCCGCAAGAGTTGCCCAAGCTAAAATTGATCTTCAAGAAGTTCAAATAGCAAAGGAGCAAGTAGGAGAATCGCTTTTGCTGGAATACGAAAGAGCAAAATCCGATTACGTTTATGCGTTGGAGCGCGTTCAAAATGAAATTAGAAACCGAGAAATCACCAAAAGAATTAGAGATAAAACACTTATTAAGTTTGGAGAGGGAATCTCATCCAGCCTAGACGTCACTCAGGCTCAAAATCAGTACTTGAATACAGAGTCTAACTTTTTATCCGCTGCCCTCGGACTGTTGAATGCAAAATCGCGCCTTGACAAAGTGCTAGGAAATTACAATACCCTTTGACCTATCCCCAAACCATGAAAAAAATAGCCACATTATTAATTTTCATTGCTGCCTTTTCTTGCAGCAATAATTCAGACAACGATCCTCTTGTTCGCTTAACAAAAGACAAAGATTCACTCACGACATTAAAGGATGATATTAATGCGCAGTTGTTGGACATTGAGGTCGAGTTGGCCAGCTTAGATACTACCCGCCATTTAACTTTAGTAACAACACTGCCCAGCAAAGTAGATACTTTCAGTCACTTTGTAACTGTCTTGGGAGAAGTAAAAACAGATCAGAATATTCTACAATATCCTGAGATGTCTGGGCTTATAAGAAGCATTGAAGTTAGTGTAGGACAAAAAGTTCAGAAAGGACAGGTACTTGTTCGTTTAGAAAGCGATGTTCTTCAAAACAGTATAAATGAAATAAAGGTGCAAGCTGAGCTTGCTAAAACTGTATATGAGAAGCGCGCAAAACTTTGGGAACAAAAAATTGGTTCTGAAATAGAGTATTTGCGATCCAAAACGAACTATGAAGGCCTTCTTTCGCGCATTGCCTCTATACAAAGCCAACAAGATATGAGTGTGGTGCGCGCTCCTTTTTCTGGAACGATAGATGAAATCTCAGCGAGGGTAGGCGAAATGTCTATGCCTCAAATTCCACTATTGCGCATTCTATCTCTAGATAAGGTTTATTTGGAAGCAGATGTCCCTGAATCCTATCTCGTAAGCCTTAAGAAAGGAACGCCTGTGCAAGTTGAATTCTCTCAGCTCGGCATTAAGAGAAATAGTAGTATTAGTCAGGTAAGCAACTTTATTAAGTCAGAAAATAGAACCTTCAGGGTGCGTGTTGATATGAGTGACTCTCCAGATCTTCTAAAACCCAACTTAATGGCCAACATTCATATTGTAGACTACTTTAATGTAAAAGCCGTTTCCATTCCCAGCCGCGTAATCCAACAAAGTCCAGATGGAAGGAGCTTCGTCTATACCTTCTCAAAAAACTCAAATAGCAAAGAAGGCTTTGTAATTAAAGTCTATATCGAAACCGGATATAGTTATAAGGGAAGCACAGAGGTAACCAAAGGACTAGAAGGCACTGAGTTGATTATAGACAAGGGTGCCCGCGGTGTTACAGACAAGCAGAAAGTTCAACAAAGCATATAAGCCTAGCTTAGAATGAAACATTCAAACGAACAAAAGCGCAACAAGGAATTCAAGCTTTCCAGCTTGGCGGTAGACAATAGAACTACCATTATTGTTGCCACATTATTGATTTTCTTTTCAGGATTGGTTGCATACAGAAGTATGCCTGCAGAAGCCTTCCCTGAAATTGTTACTCCCGAAATTTATGTTGGAACGCCTTATCCTGGCAATAGTCCGCTCGACATAGAAAAGCTAATTACCCGTCCGTTAGAAAAAGAAATCAACGGAATTACAGGTATCGATGAAATTAAGTCGACCAGTGTACAGGGATATAGCACTATTCAAGTAAAATTCAACTTTGATGTTTCTCCAGGAGAAGCATTGAGGAAGGTAAAAGACAAGGTAGACATAGCGAAAAGTGATCCCGACTTTCCTACTGACTTGCCTGCAGATCCGAACATCTTTGAAATGAATTTCGCTGAATTAGTACCTATTCTAAACATCAACTTATCTGGTGATTTCACTCCAGAGCAGTTGAATGAATACGCTGAATTCTTAGAAGATGAAATAGAAGCTCTTCCTGAAATTTCCAAGGTAGACATCCGTGGAATAGATGGTAAGGAAATGCGTATCCAGCTCAGCGACAGAAAGATGCAGGCAATGCAGTTGAGTTTTGACGATATAGCCAACGCCATCCGAAGTGAAAATATTTCAATATCAGGTGGAGATCTTTTGGTTGATGGATATCGACGTAACGTACGAATCAATGGTGAATTTCAGTCGACCGAAGACGTTGGAAACGTTATTGTAAAAAACGAAAATGCCGAAGTGGTTTATCTGAAAGATATTGCCACTATTGCTTTTGCAGAGGTTGAAAAGGAAAGTTATGCGCGCGAATACACCAAGCCAGTTGTAATGGTAGATGTTGTGAAGCGCGCAGGTGAAAACCTGATAAATGCTTCAGCAAAAATTCAAGATATTCTGGCCGATGCCAAGGCAAATAGATTCCCTCGGAACTTGGAAATCAGTGTTACGAACGACCAAAGTGATCAGACCCGAAATCAGCTAGCTGAGCTTGAGAATTCCATCATTTTTGGAGTAATTTTAGTTGTAATTGTGCTCATGTTCTTCTTGGGTTTGCGCAATGCCCTTTTTGTTGGAATAGCAATACCAATGTCTATGCTGCTGTCTTTCAGCCTATTATCAGCAATGGATGTTACCCTAAATACCATGGTTCTCTTTTCACTGGTGCTTGCTCTTGGAATGCTGGTAGACAATGGAATTGTTACGGTTGAGAATATCTACCGCTTAATGCAAGAAGGAATGAATCCAATAGATGCTGCCAAGCGCGGTGTAGGAGAGGTTGCCGTGGCCATCATTGCCTCAACTGCTACAACAGTAGCTGCATTTATTCCCCTTGCTTTCTGGCCGGGTCTAATGGGAGAGTTCATGAAGTACTTACCCATCACACTTATCATAGTTCTAAGTTCTTCTCTATTTGTTGCACTAGTTATTAATCCCGTACTCGCTTCGATTTACATGAAGGTAACAGAAGGGGTTCCAAATAAAAAGAAACTCTACACCCGCGCAGCCATTTTTGCTGCTATTGGAGTTCTTCTCATTATTTTGGGATTAACAGCCTATCCCCCAATACTTTGGTTAGGTAACCTTCTAGTATTAATTGCAATTATAATTATAGTAAATTATCACTTTCTCACTCCGGCTATTGAGCGCTTCCAAACCCTCTTTATACCAAAATTAGAAGCCATTTATGAGAGAACATTGCTCTTTGCCTTGCGAGGATCAAACCCTACAAAATTCTTTATCGGAGCCTTTTTCATGCTCTTCCTTTCGTTTGCTCTCGTTGGAGTATTTCCTCCAAAGACATTGTTCTTTCCTGAGAATCAGCCAAATCTTGCGAATGTATACATTGAGTTGCCCATTGGAACAGACATAGAAGAAACCAATGCCATTACAAAAGATATTGAAAGTCAAGTTCTTAAGACCATCAAGAAATATGAGGTAGAAGAAAATGGGGTTTCTACTAATTATATGGTTAAGTCTGTTATTGCACAGGTAGGTGAAGGAACTTCCGATCCAAACCAAGGTCCATCTATGGCCCAGACGCCTAATAAGGCAAAAATTGCCGTCTCTTTTGTCGAATTCAAACACCGCAATGGCACAGAGAGTCAACAAGTGTTGAATGAAATTCGCGAGAGTATAACAGACTATCCTGGAATATTGGTAACGGTTGCTAAAGACGAGCAAGGTCCTCCTGCTGGACCTCCGATTAACATTGAGGTTCGTGGAGAAGACTATGACAAATTACTGGTTGAAGCTGAACTTGTACGGAAGTATATTGAGGAAGCGGGGATCGGTGGAATTGAAGAATTAAAATTAGATGTTGAACAGGGTAAACCCGAGATGCCAATTGAAATTGATCGTGCAAAGGCAAGAACTTTAGGTGTCTCTACGGCATCCATTGGCGACGCATTGCGCACCGCTTTGTTTGGAAAAGAAGTCTCTACTTATAAAGAAGGAGAAGACGATTATCCCATCAATATCCGATTAGATGATGTTTCTAGATACAATGCAGAAGCCTTAATGAATCAGCGGATCACATTCCGTGATCCTGCTACTGGAAAAATCAAACAAGTTCCCATTGCTTCCGTTGCAAACTTTAAAAAGACCTCTACTTTCAGCTCGGTAAAAAGAGCGGAATTAAAACGGGTTATTACTATTAGTTCCAATGTTCTTGCGGATTACAATCCAACCGAAACAGTAGATGCCATTAAGAAGAGGATGAACGATTTTAATCTTCCTCCCGATATTTCCATTGCCTATACGGGTCAACAGGAAGAGCAAGCGGATCAAATGGCTTTCCTATCAACGGCTTTATTGGTTGCTATTTTTATGATTTTCATTATTATGGTGATGCAGTTTAACTCTTCCAGTACACCCTTTATAATTATGACCGCTGTATTGCTGAGTTTTATGGGTGTATTCTTAGGTCTGGTAATCTTTCGGATGGAATTTGTAATCATGATGACCATGATTGGTATTATTTCATTGGCTGGAATTGTGGTGAATAATGCCATTGTATTGATTGATTATACCAACTTACTCTTGGCCCGTAGAAAGGAAGAGTTAGAACTAAAAGCAGATGAGCGCCTTACCTTAAAAGACGTTGCAGATTGTATAACAGAAGCGGGTAAAACCCGTCTGCGCCCAGTTCTGCTTACCGCTATTACCACCGTACTCGGATTGGTTCCTTTGGCTATTGGATTAAATATCGACTTCGGCACATTACTAACCGAATACAATCCAAATATCTATATGGGAGGAGACAATGTTGTATTCTGGGGACCTATGTCTTGGACCATTATTTTTGGTCTAAGCGTTGCAACCTTTTTAACTCTGATTGTAACTCCAGTTATGTATCTGTTAATGAACCGATTTAAACTCTATCTCGGTCGTGCTGTTGTAAAATAATTGAATGACACCTTGGGGGATGAATTCATTCCCCATTTTTTAAATCAGTCACATAGTATTTTTGCTATATGCAAGAGGCCCCCTTTAATGCAGAATCGCCTTCTTTAGAAGCGCTTCGTACTTTTTCTTTAGATGAGCTCAATACTCTTGCTAAGAAAATTAGAGCGAATCTAATTGACTTAAGTCCAGGTAAAAAAGCACATTTACAGTCTAGCCTTGCCACTGTAGAACTCAGTATCTGCCTGCACTTTGTCTTTAATAGTCCACACGATAAAATAGTGTGGGATGTTGGTCATCAAGCCTATGCACATAAATGGCTGACGGGTAGAGCGGAGCAGCTTAAAACAATGCGCACAATAGGCGGAATAAGCGGATTTCCAAGACGCAATGAAAGCGCATTTGATGCATTTGGAACTGGGCATTCTAGCACTTCTATTTCTGCCATCGGAGGAATGGCTCAAGCAGATAAAATTCTAAAAATTAAAGGCAGATCCTATATCGCTGTAATTGGCGATGGTGCTATTACAGGCGGACAAAGTTTTGAAGCATTAAATCATATGGGTGCTTTGGGTCTTCCGTTAATCATACTTTTTAACGACAACGATAGAAGTCTCGATTTGAATGTTGGCGCATTGCATACGCAGAAATCCTATTCAAACTATTTTAAATCACTCGGCTGGAAATACTGTGGTCCTATAGACGGGCATCACATACCCTCTATCATTCACGAATTAAAAAAGGCGAAAGCCTTAGAATCGCCCGTTGTCCTTCATGTAAAAACAGAGCACCCAAGAGATCCAAATACAGTATCCATCCAACCTAGAAAGTCGGGCACTGTTTCTTTTTCAGAAGTCTTTGGAGCTTGTATGCATTCGATGGCAGAAGAAAACTTGGAGTTTGCCGTTTGCAGCCCAGCCATGATTGAACCTGCTTATTTAAAGTCATTTAACGAGAAATATCCGGAGCGTTGTTTCGATACTGGTATCACAGAACAGCATGCCGTTGGCTTCTCAGCCGGAATGGCAAGTCAAGGCTTACGTGTGTTTTGTCACCTCTATTCTACTTTTAGTCAAAGGGCTATAGATCAAATAATTCACGATGTGGCATTGCAAAATTTGCCTGTTTGCTTTGTTCTAGATAGAGCAGGAATTACAGGAGAAGATGGGCCAACACATCACGGACTATTCGATGCCTCTCTATTCAACAGCATTCCGCAAATTCAAATTTGGGATGTTGCCGAAGGCAATAGTTTCGAAGGCCTATTAAGATCTACTCTAAACCAGAGTGGACCCATAGCCATACGAATTCCTAAATCCAATACTCTTTGGCAGGAAACTCAAAATCCGAAGCCCTTTTATAGGGCAAATAAAACCCAGAGCAAACTCGGAATTCTTTGTCTAGGACATACATTGGAATGGTTGAATTTACCCGATTTCTCGCATTTCAATTTGGCAGTGGTACAATGCTTAAAACCCCTTCCGAGCGAAGCCATTTCTGAATATATAGAAACAGTAGACGCTGTTTGGGTTCTGGAAGACGGAATGCGCATTGGTGGTTTGTTTCAACAACTCACCGATTTGAAGGAGCAGAAGAATTGGAAGACCAAACTATTTAGTAAAGCAGTGGATGATTGCTTTGTAGAACATGGCTCACTCAAAGCACTCTTGGAGAAGCACCAACTCGATGGAGAAAGTCTTTTAAAAAGGATGCAATTGTTTGAGCTAAACTCTGCTGAATTGGGTCAATAAAAAAGCCGCTGTATTGCAAATAATTTACAATATAGCGGCTATAGCATTTAAAAACAGTGGTTCTTAATTTAGAGCGCTGCCATTTTGAAGCACATATCGGCCAAGCGAGCAGAATAACCCGCTTCATTATCGTACCATCCTATTACTTTAAGCATATTTCCATTTGCACTTGTAAGCGCTGCGTCGAAAATATTTGAATACGCACTTCCTACAATATCGGCACTCACAATAGGATCTGTACAGTACTCAAGAATTCCTTTCATTGGACCTTCTGAAGCTGCTTTCATTGCTGCATTTACTTCCTCAGCCGTTACCTCCCTTTCAAGTATTACAGTCAGATCGGTTACCGAGCCCGTAATCGTTGGTACGCGCATAGCCATACCATCTAATTTTCCAACTAGTTCAGGCAGAACCAAACCCACTGCCGTTGCTGCGCCGGTACTTGTTGGAATAATGCTTTGTGAAGCGGCTCTAGCGCGGCGCAAATCACGATGCGGTGCGTCTTGAATTCTCTGATCGGAAGTGAATGCATGAACGGTAGTCATATATCCTTTCACAATTCCAAAATTATCTTGAATCACTTTAGCCATTGGTGCTAAACAATTGGTGGTACAAGAAGCATTGGAAACGAGAACATCTGCTGCCGTTAATTCGTGATCGTTTACACCAAGAACTATGGTCTTAATCCCCTTTTTTGCGGGAGCAGAAAGCAGAACGCGCTTGGCGCCCGCCTCAATGTGTTTAGACATACCTGCTTGATCTGTAAAGATTCCTGTGCACTCTAGTACTACATCTACTGCATGTTCTTTCCAGGGCAATGCCGCTGGATCCTTAATTGCTGTAATTAAAATGGCACGGCCATTTACTACTAAACTATTTCCTTCCACCTTTACCTCACCATTGAATCTGCCATGGGCCGTATCGTATTTTAGTAGGTGAGCTAAGGTATTTGGGTCTGTTAAATCATTGATTGCAACTACCTCTAAAGCCTCATTCTGCATAAGACGACGGAAGGTCAATCTTCCGATTCGTCCAAATCCGTTTATGGCTATTTTCTTTTTCATTTTTTTACTTTTCTTAGATTGATAAAATTTTAGAGATCCTAAGTAGGTCCATATTCAGAGGCACATGATTCTGAATAGCTTTCTGAAGAAAGGTGAAGGTTACTTCATTGTTCACAACACCACACATCATATCTGTTTTTCCATCGAATAGGGCTTCAACTGCAGCTACTCCTAATTTGCTCGCCAATACCCGATCGTAACAACTCGGTGATCCTCCGCGTTGCAGATGTCCTAAAATGGTCACCTTTGCATCTATATGAGGGTAATGGGCTTTTACTTTCTCCGCAATTTCGAATGTATTTCCAAGTCTGTTTCCCTCTGCGACCAGCACAATATTACTCGTCTTTCTATTTGCAAAACCGCGTGCTATTTCTTCCAATAGCTCTTCCATCGTTCTATTTCCTTCGGGCAAGATTACATCGAGTGCTCCCGTTGCAACCGCCGTTCTCAATGCTATAAACCCAGTATCTCTTCCCATCACTTCTACAAAAAAGAGGCGATTGTGAGAGCTCGCGGTATCTCGAATCTTGTCTACACATTCGGTAACCACATTGGTTGCTGAATCATACCCAAGGGTGAAGTCGGTACCAAAGAGGTCATTGTCTATGGTTCCTGGAATCCCAATTACTGGAATTCCAAATTCTTTTGTAAAGTAATGCGCTCCAGCAAAGCTTCCATTTCCACCTATGACTACCAATCCGTCTATATTGGCTTTTTTACAATTTTCATACGCAATTTCCCTCCCTTCTTTTGTCCGAAAGGCATCCGATCTCGCCGACTTCAAAAAAGTACCTCCTGTACTCAAGATGTTTTTTACCGAGCGTGAATCTAGCGTCTCAAATTCATCGTCTATAAGACCTTGAAAGCCTCGAATGACTCCCGTTACTTCTCTATCGTAATACACCGCTGTGCGAACCACTGCGCGTATGGCAGCATTCATTCCAGGCGCATCTCCTCCTGAGGTTAATACCCCGATTCTCTTCATAATACAAATCTATTCAAACTTAGTGTATTAATTACACTAATTGCAACAAAAGATATTTCTTGCGAACACGAAACTAATATATTTGTAGCTTAAGATATCCGTCCTTAATCAAGAACTTTACAATGAATCATACAGTTAATCCTCATGTATCTGTTGACTGCGTGATATTTGGCTTCGATAATGAACGCTTAAACGTTTTACTTATTGAGCGAACGGCGGGAGAGAGACCAGCGGCTGTTCAATATGCCTTGCCGGGCGATTTAGTTTGGGAAGAAGAATCGCTAGACGATGCTGCATCGAGAGTTTTAAAGGAACTGACTAATCTAGAAGGCATTTACCTAAAGCAGTTTAAGGCATTTGGAAATCCGAATCGTGTAAATGATTTTAAAGATCTAGCTTGGCTCCAATCGTATAGACGGCAGCCCCAAGCGCGCGTTATCACCATTGGTTATTATGCTTTTATACGCATGGATGAGCTTCATCCAGAGGCGAATTCTTTTGCTGAAAAAGTGTTCTGGAAAGATATCCATGAAATTCCCCCTTTGGGTTTCGATCACAACGAAATTCTTCACGAAGCAATCGAAGTTCTTCGGAATGATTTTGATAGCAGTAAAGTTGGATTTGAGCTACTTCCAGACAAGTTCACGCTTAGCCAGCTTCAGACTCTTTACGAAAGTATTCTCGATAAAAAACTAGATAAGCGCAATTTCAGAAAGAAGGTTCTCAAAGAGAGTATTGTTGTTCCTTTAGATGAAAAGCAAAAAGGTGTTTTGCATAAGCCAGCACAACTATTTGAATTGAACCATTAATGTCTATTTGTCTCAAACCGCTTTCTTTTATAGCTGCTTTCCTTTTTCTGAGCTCCTGCGGAGGAACGAAAAAAACGGCTTCTCCAAGCACAGAAACGCCACAAACACTGGTCTGGACAATCTCCGACCAAAGGGTAGACTGCAAAGGTGTTGCTCCTCGTAAATGTTATTTGTATAAGGTGAAAGGCGAAGTGAGTTGGCAGAAATTATATAGTTCCATTCAAGGCTTTGAACCTGAGCCTGGTTATTCTTATGAGATTGAACTTAAGCGCTCTATTGTTGAAAACCCTGCTGCTGATGCCTCTGCTTTTAATTATTCTCTCATGCGAATTATTAGTCAAACTGAAGTAAAAAGTATGCTCAGCTTACTTAATGATTCTTATGGTGTGGTTGAGTTATACAGCGAAGCCGTTCCTCGAAGTACGTCGATGCTTCTTGAAATTCAAGCACGAAATAGTGGTTTAGTAATTGGAAATAGTGGCTGCAATGGTTTTCGTGGTGAGCTAACCTTATTAGATAGTAATTCGGGAGCTGTGCGATTCGGTCCAATTGCCGCCACAGAAATGTATTGTGATGGAAAGATGGAACTGGAAATCAATTTCTTTAAAGCATTGGGGGAAGTAACACATATTCAATCTATCAGAGGCGGAATGCAGTTGCTAAAAGGTAAATCCATCTTATTAACGGCCATGAGAATAGACTAATGAATGTAGTTACGAAACAAGAATTGAGTATCCGTTGGTCTGATCTAGATCCCGTTGGTCACGTGCGTCATTCTGTGTATTATGATTTCTGCGCTCAGCTGAGAATGAATGCCTTAGCTTCTATTGGCTTGGATATTGGACAAATGCAAAAAATGGCCATTGGCCCCATTCTCTTTAAAGAAGAATGCAGCTTTCGGCGGGAAATGCGTTTTGGCGATTCCATTTTTGTTCACCTAGAACTTTCTGGCCTTCGAAAAGACTTTAGTCGGTTTGCTTTCAAGCATACCTTTATTCGGGGGGAGGATGAATTCTGTGCAGAACTAAATGTTTTAGGGGCTTGGATGGATCTTCGTCAGAGAAAACTCAGTGCTCCTCCTGAATCGTTTTTTCCTCATTTCGATTCTATTCCCAAGACTAAAGACTTCAGTTTCGAACTATAAGTTGGTTTAATGAGTGCATCGAAGAAATCATCAATGCTCTTATATGACCCACATTCGGTTGAAGACTCTATTTTCAAACTTGCACCAAACGAGCAAGAATCTGCCTTTTACATTCACAATGAATTGCTTTCTCAAGCCGGAATGCGCTGCGCTCTTCGCTGGAGTCTGCCCTTCTATGGAAGAAAGAAATGGATCTGTTATATACATCCAATTAAAAAAGGGGGCTTTGAATGGGTGTTTCTCGATGGACAAAAACTAATTCAATCCGCAATCAATTTACAGAGTAGAAATCGGGCACGGGTAGCCGGAATGATCTATCCATCTGAAACAGGAACAGCGCTAAACTTTATCTCCGAAGGGCTTATTCAAGAGGCTTTATGGCTCGATGACTTAAAAAAATAGTTGAACTCTAATCCAACTGCTCCATTAGCTTATTTAATTCAGAAAGATCCGGTGTAATAATTACCTCTGTTCTTCTATTGATGGCTTTATTTGAGTCGGAGTTGTTTTCTACCAAGGGAAGGTATTCGCTCCTTCCAGCCGCTACTATCCTCTTGGGATCTACTCCTTCATTTTTCAATAAGGCTTTGATGACCGCCGTTGAACGCATAACGCTTAAATCCCAATTGTCTTTAATCATGGTTTTGCCATTAAAGGCATCGTCGTCTGTATGACCTTCCACTGTAATCTGAAGTTCTTTATTGTCGGCTAAGGCCTGGGCTAGCACTCCCAGTGCTGCTTTTGCTTTATCGTTTACAGTCCAACTTGCTGAAGGAAATAATAAGCTGTTTTCTAAGGAGATATAGACTTTCCCATTTCTACTTTCTACTGTTAGACCTTTGCCTTCGTATGCCCTTAAAGCATTAGACATTGTATTCTTTATAAATCGAACAACGCTGTCTTGCCTGCTAATTATTTTCTCTAATTCTCTAACGCGCTTAGAACGCTGCTCTAACTGGGTATTCAATTCCATTAGAGCGCTTCTTTCTGAGTCGAGTGAGTCTTGTTTGTCTTGTAAACGGAAGTCGAGGTATTGAAGACGCTCTAGCATGGCCTTATTTTCTCTTGCGCTATTGGTTAGTAAGGCACTATTATTCTCTAATAAGAATTCATATGAGCGGTTGAGATCTGTATAATTGCGCTTCATCTTTCTAACCTCAAACCCTAAGCGCGCTGTATCCGATTGTAATTTCGTGGCTCGTTCTAGGCAATTCGTAAAATCCTCCTCGCATTGAGTTAGTTTTTTACTCGATTCACCATACTTTCCATTTAACTGATCGTGGTTCTGAAGAAGTTCATCGTAGTTCTTTTTCAATTGATTATGCACCTTACTGCTTACGCAGGAAGTGAGAATAATAAAAGAAGCTAAAATAGTGGCAAAGATGCGTTTCATTCTCTATCGATATTTAAATCAAAAGTACTCCGCTCTGGAAGCCTGCGCATCGATGCGCAGACTATTTATAAGGGGTAGAAATGTGAATATCTCAGTCGAGTTCTACCACTATAGGACAATGATCCGAATGCTTTGCCTCTGGAAGAATAGTTGCTGACTTTAGTCTCGATTCTAAATTCTTCGTTAACATGGCATAATCGATCCGCCAGCCTTTGTTATTATGCCTGGCGTTTGCTCTATACGACCACCAGCTATAATGGTGAGGCTCTTTTACTTTCTCCCTAAAACTATCTAGATACCCTTCCTTTAAAAAAGCAGTCATCCACTCTCTTTCTTCTGGTAAAAACCCTGAACTTTTAGCATTGCGCACAGGATCGTGAATATCCATTGCTTCATGGCAGATATTATAATCACCACACACTATTAATTTAGGTCGTTCTTTCTGTATCTCGGATAGATATAATTGGATGTCTTTTAAAAAACGCATTTTCAACTCTTGGCGCACATCTCCACTACTTCCCGAGGGAAAATAGATGCTAAACACACTTAGTTCGCCAAAGTCTGCTCTCAAAACCCTTCCCTCAAAATCGATATAGTCTATTCCACATCCAACCACAACTCGGTCGGGCTTAACTTTGCTAAGGATGGCCACACCGCTATATCCTTTTTTTTGTGCCGAAAACCAATGATGATGGTAACCTAAATGCTCAAATATTGCGGTATCCACTTGACTTTCTTCAGCTTTAATTTCTTGGAGACAGAGTACGTCAGGGGCAGTGGCTTCAAGCCATTGGCCGAGTCCTTTATTCAATGCAGCGCGAACTCCATTGACATTATAAGAGATGATTTTCATGCCCATAAAATAAAGGCAATCTCTTGAGTGTTACAACTAAATACCGAATTCTAAGACTATTGCCGACTAAACTGAAAATACTTTGTATTCTGACCTTCTTTTTGGGTCAACTCGGTCGTGCACAAAATTTGAAAACCAAAGAGTTTAATCCAGTCCCAGATACCGTTCTTCTTTCAAATTTTACCGTTTATATTCCTTCTTCCTATTTTATAGTAAATGGAGATACGCTGCCAAGCAAGGAGTATAATTGGTTGCCCTCGGCAAAAGGAATTTACTTTCTAGGCGATAAGCCCCGTTCTTTAAGCGCTCATTACTCTGAACTCAGCCGTGATCTAAGTCGATCTATTTCTCTGCGACCTATGAGTCAGTATGGTATTCAAGCCACCCCCATTAGTGCAGATGAATACTTGAATATACGCCAGCCAGAAAGACCCTTTAGCGGATTAAATCGGAGTGGCTCATTGAGCAGGGGAATTAGTTTTGGTAGCTCTCAAAATCCTGTTCTCAACTCGAATTTCAATCTCCAACTATCGGGAACCCTCAGCGATAATATTCGAATAAAGGCCTCCATTGCTGAGAATAGTTTGCCCGTTCAGGGAAATGGATTTTCTCAGCAATTGCGCGAATTTGACCAGATTTTTGTGGAGTTAGAAAGCGATGACTTTGGAAGGGTGCGAGCTGGCGATATTCAGATTGATCCCAATGAGAGTCTGTTTTTGCGCTTTCAAAAAAGGGTTACAGGAGGCCTTATTGAGACTTCCTTTCCTGTCGCAAAAGGAAAAGGAACGGCACTTGTTTCTGGAGCACTTGCACGCGGTAGGTTTCATAGAAATGTGTTCTTTGGACAAGAGGGAAACCAAGGGCCCTATCGTTTGTCTGGAGCGCAAAACGAAGCGTTTATTCTTATTATTTCCGGATCAGAACGTGTGTATATCGATGGCGTTCAAATGGTTCGTGGCGCCGATGCCGACTATACCATAGACTATGCTACCGGCGAATTAAGCTTTACAGCATTACGTCCTATTACTCGAGAGCGCAGAATATCAGTAGAATTCCAATATACAGATCAAAATTACTTGCGTTCTGTGGTATACACCGATTTGGGATTCGAAAAAAAACAGTGGAAAGCGGCTATCTCTGTGTATAGCGAGCAGGATCATCCTTCTCAACCCATTCAACAAGAACTCTCCGATGAAGAAAAACAGCTTTTGAGCACGGCAGGAGATAATTGGCAGGAAGTTTTTATCTCAACCATTCGTCCGGCAAGTGGTTTCGAAGGCGAGATTCGCTACCGTCTAACAGATTCGTTAGGGAACGATTCTGTTCTAGTTTACTCTCCAGCTGCAGATAGCAATTCGTTTGCGGCTAGTTTTATTGATCTTGGAAATGGAAAGGGTGATTACCGTATTGAGTCTGCTCTAGCCGGTGGAAATGTGTATCGCTGGATTCCGCCCATAAATGGAATCAAGCAGGGTCGTTTTGCTCCCGTTCGTAGGCTGAATGCTCCTTCTCAGCTTCAAGTTATTAGTAGCAGAGTAGGCAGAGGAAAAGAAGAGTCTGGATTGCTAGAGTTAGAATGGGCAGTTAGCAATCAGGACGAGAATAGATTTTCTAACCTAGACAAAGAGAACGATATTGGTCATGCTCTTCTGGCCAGTTGGAAGAAGAAGTCTGACAAATGGGCTACCCAAGGTGGCTATCAATTTACTCAAAAGAGTTTTAAAACGGTTGAACGAATTCAGAATATCGAATTCGCTCGTGACTGGAATTTATCTCAACGCAGCTCAGAAAATCAACATCTTGCGAACGTATCTGCCGCTAGAATTTGGAATGCGGAAAACAGCATCAATTTGAAAACCAGCGGACTAAGTGCTGGAGAGGATTATCTGGGTTTCCGACCGGAAGTTAGCTTGCGCTTGCAGTCTAAAAGTTGGTTTTTTAGAGGCGTTGGAAGTGTCCTATATTCTCAAGATAGTATAGCCATTGCTCAGTTCTACCGACAAAAAAGCATTTTGGGAAGAAGGTATTCCAACTTTACAACAGGAATTCGAAGCGAAGGGGAGCAGAATACCCGAGCCTTGGAAAATCAAATACTCCAAGACAATGGGTATCGTTTCTTTGAAGCAGAACTATTTCAGCAATATGGTGATTCTACGGAGGCCGTATTTACTGAGTTATCTTATTTCCAACGATTTGATGATAGCGTAGCTATTGAAACATTAGGAAGGTCTGCCAATGTTCGAGGGTTTAGAACACGCCTACTGGTTCAGCCAAAAGATGAACTTATGTTCTCAGCATATATTCAATTTCGCGATTTTGAGTCGAAGCAAGCTGGGGTTAAAAACAATCAATCTTTTACCTCTAGATGGCAATACCGTCAGAGTCTCTGGAAGCGTTCATTGCAGTTATTGAGTTATTATGAAACCGGTATTTCCAATGAACCCTTGCGCTCTTTCAGTTTCATAAAAGTACCCGATGGAACTGGAACGTATTTATGGATCGATTACAACAATAATGGATTACAGGAACTGAATGAATTTGAAATAGCCGTACTTCCTGGCGATGGACAGTACATTCGCATTTTTACGCCCACTCAGGCATTCGTTCGGGCAGGTAAGACTTCTATAACCCAATCGGTTGGATTTGAGCCATTGGCTCTCGCTAAAGCGGGTGAAAAACCTTTTTGGGCACGATGGAGTATTCAATGGAATTACAGTCTGGATAATGTAAATCGTTTTGAAGGACTAAATCCCTTGAATCCATTCTATAATCCAACAGAAGACAGCCTAGCATTGAGCAAAAGATCGAGTAATCGCCTAAGTTTTTTCTTTAATAGAACACAAGCACTTTTTGGAGGAGATTATACTATCAAGCAACTGAACGTAAATCAATTATTGGTTTATGGGCCGGAGGCAGCCTTGTCTCAATCTCATAAACTCAGTCTGCGTTCTCGACCATTGACTGAAATGACTTTGTTGGCAAGTGCAGAATTGGGTGTAAACACGAATGATGTTCCAGGATTTATTAACCGAAATTACAGTCTTGATATCCAAGAGTATGTTCTTACTGTAGCCTGGCAATTTGGAGAAAAAATTCGATTACAGAGCAATAGCTCCCTCGGCGAAAAGCAGAATGCTATTGGAAATCTAGAACAGCTGTATCAATTCACGCAAGGAGGTGAAGTACTTTATTCTCTCTCTGGAGCCAGCAATCTAACAGCGGGATTAGATTATAGAACCAATAATTTTATTGGCGACCCATTATCCCCAGTGGGATTTGAAATGTTGCAAGGACTTCAGAATGGAGACAATTTTCTTTGGAAGTTTTATTGGGAAAGGAATCTGTTTGAATTTTTACAATTGAATATAAGATACGACGGCCGAATTTCTCCTGGAAATCCGGCCGTCCATCTTGCAAGTATGCAGGTAAAAGCTGTCTTTTAATTCAGCTTTACTGAACTCGTACCCAGAAGATAATCCTCGGCATAGACTTCCACCTTATAATCGCCTTTGGTAAAATCTTCTCTCGAGATATAAAGACAGGTTTCAACGGCTTCTCCTTCATACCAAACTGCTTTCTTATTCGAATAAAGCATTGCTTTTCCATTGCTAGTAAATGTATTCGACGAAGCGCTATCCGCTAATGACACAATGGTGTTCTCTGGTGTAACAATGCGCACATAGACCATTCTTTCTCCTTTTTGAGCAATGACATTCTTTCCTAGCGTAAAGCAAACCTTGATTTCATCTGCCCTTCTGGCTTTTGCTGTTTCGCTTTCCTTTCCTGAATTCCAGCGTTTAATTCCAACTGTAGAAATTTCACTCAATTGCAAAAGTGACCCTTTGGCGAGCTCTCCTTCTAATAAAACCTTGGCCTGACCCAATTGAGCACTTCTCTGTTGTTCTTGTTGCAAGTTTACTTCAACTGCCTGTTTTTCTACCATCAGATTCTCAACATGCACCGACATAGAATCCAAACGGTTGACAAGTTTCTTGTTTTCAATCTTCATTTTGTAGACCTCGTTCTTATAACGCCCTAGCTTCTTTAGATCACTACCACGAAGTCCTTGAATGCTATCTATCATAGATCGTAAGCGTGTTCTTTCGGCATCCGCAATGTCGATTAAACTATCGTTCGCGAGTTCTAGATGATCGTATTCTGCCACTAGTTCTTCAAGTTGAGAGGTTAGTTGCAGCTTCTCTCCACTCAAGTCCTCAACCTGTTCATTCCCTTGCATCAAGAAGTAGCCCATAACTCCTACAACTGCCAGTAGAAAGACGATGAGAATCCAAAGCTTTGAGTTATTTTTGTCAGAATTATCTTTAGTCATTGTTTATCTTGTTTATTCACAAATGTATATAGAATCAGATGCTCCATACTTTATTTCAATCTCTTAACTTGATTTTCTTTCCTTCATTGTGTATTCACTGCAACAATAAGCTAAAATTCTCAGAACAGGACCTTTGTTTCTCCTGTAGGCTGCATATGCCTTATGTGCGACATTCTAAAAAAGACTTTGACAATAGGCTGTTTAAAATTATACATCAGCGCGTTCATATAGAAAGCGCTTTTGCTCTTTGCTATTTTCAAGAAGGCGGAATAGCGCAGAGCATTCTCCACTCAATAAAATACAAGGGCAACCAATCATTGGCAAGAAGAATCGGGAAAGAGATGGCAACTGAAGTCCTTAGAACCAATAGCAGTCTTCCGGATGTTCTAGTGCCCATACCCTTGCATCCCAAAAAAATGAAAATACGTGGATTCAATCAAAGTGAAGAACTATGTAAAGGAATGAGAGACATCCTTTCTATACCGATTGAGCAAAATCTTTTGCAAAGAAACCTACATAAAGAATCGCAAACGCATTTAGGCAGGATCTCGCGTTGGGAGAATATCTCTGCGGCCTATTCAAAAGGCTCAAAAATCACCGCTGTAAATCATATAGGAATCATTGACGATATGATCACCACTGGATCCACCATAGAGGCTTGCTGTCAAAATCTAAGAGACCAAAACCCAAAAGTTAAGATTTCTGTTTTCTCTTTTAGTTTTGAAGCATAAAAAAAGGGCTGTCCAATGGACAGCCCTTTTTCATTCTTAAATAACGACTAACTATTGAAGATTAGTTTCGTTGAACCCTCTTTGTTACAACTGCATTTCCAGATTGTATACGAATCATATACACCCCTTTTGGCAGGCTAGAAAGATCGAAACTTACATCGGCATTTCCTTGCGTAGAGCTTATGCTCTTGCTTTGGATGGGCTGACCTAATATATTCAATAATTCAACTGAGAAGTCTTTGTTTACATCTCCCTCTAATTCAACATTTACAATCGATTTTGTTGGATTTGGATAGATCTTAACCGTTGCTCCTAAGAGTGTTTGCTCATAAATTGAGATGCCTTGAACATTCACAACAAAAATGCTATCTACACTTCCACAATCATTGGTGGCAGTAATAGTGACAGAGTAAGGCGCATTCTGCGTATACGTTGCTGAACCTATTGGACCCGTAGCTGCTGAACCGTTTCCGAAATCCCACGTAATCGAAGTTGCATTGGTACTTGCAGAAGCATCAAAGTCTACTGTCGCATCTACTCCTGTTGTAGAGCTTTGAATGTACGTATAGGCAATCGTGGGTAGAGGACCTGAAGCGGCCATAACCATCATAACGTTGGTATACAAGCTGGTATCTCCATTAGGACAGATGTCGGCAACATAGATATCATAGCTCGTACCGGCAGTTAAACCTGTTAGAGTATAAGGCGATGTAGTACTTACAAAAGTTCCAGCTCCTGGAGTAAATCCACTTGGCCCCCATTGAACTACAGAGCTACCGGTGATACTTGTCCAGCTAATATCTGCTGAAATACAGCCAATATTGCTAGAAGCTAGAGCGCTAGGTGTTGCACAGCTTGGAGGATTCCCCGTTGTAGTGAAGCAGACTTGAGCAGAATACGCTGACGTATCTCCACCTCCACAAAGCTCACTTACAAAAGCACAATAAGCTGTTCCTGGATTCAAAGCCGTCAGGGTATATGGATTACTTGAAGATGTTACCATTACACCTGTTCCTGGAGTAAATCCATTTGGACCATACTCAATGAACCAAGTATTCGCGGCCATACTTCCTGCCATCCAATCTAAGACCGCAGTGCTATTTGCTACGCCTGTTGCATTTACCAATGTTGGTGCTGCACAAGTTGAATATGGATTAACAGCAAAATTATCTACAAATACATCTGGTCCAAATCCAGAATTTGCAATCATTCTCAATTGAACCGTCTGACCTGTATAAACTACTGGGTCGAGTACCGCGATCATATGAGAATAAGTGGTTGCAGGTGTAGTATTACCAGCTCCTGTTGTAGTAAAGCCTGTACCTATAAGGTTAACAATGGTATCCCATGTGGTAGCACCTTGAACCTGAGCCAATACAATAAGCTGATCTGTTGGATAGGTAGCACTATAAAGGTGAGACCAATCAAATTCTACCTGAGCATCTTGTGAAATCACAATAGGTTCTGTAGTAGATTGAGCAAATTGACCCGATGTCCATCCCCAGAAATTAGCCCATAACTGATCACTGTTGAATTGACTGTAGGTCTGCGTTCCGCCCGTTAGATCCCAACAAAGAGGAGGCCATGTATTAAAGTCTCTCAAGTAGGGAATAGCTGCACTTGCACATTGAGTAGCAAAGCAAACCGGTCCGGCTGCTAAACTTGTATCTGTTCCATTTGTACAAAGCTCATAGACATAGAAACAATAATTCGAAGAAGCATTCAATCCTGCTATCGTATATGGACTTGTAGTAGCAGTAGATAATGTACCCGTCCCTATTGTAAAGCCAGGAGCACCCACTTCAATAAACCATGTGGTTGCGGCCGCTGAACCCGGTGTCCAACTCACTGTTGCATCTGTCGTTGTAGAAGAAACAGTAGCTAAGTTGGTAGGGTTTGGACAAGCTGGTGCTTCATCTACGCGGATATCATCTAATGACATATCTCCTGTAAACGAGGTGCCTCTTTTTCCAGCAAAACGTACTCTTACTGTATCTCCATATCCAGTCAAAGCCACATTAGCTGATAGCCAAGGATCTGTTCCTGCTGTTTGCTGTTGTCCGAACAAACTGAAGACTCCCGTATTCCAAACTCCATTTCCAAATACATCCACACGCAATGAATCCATTGTTGCGCCATACATATGATAAGCAAAAGAAAGATTTGGAGCTGTAAGAGCAGAAATAACAATGTGTGGAGAGATAAACATGGCTGGGCCGGAAGAGCTTACACCCGTAGAAGTCTCGAGGTACACATACATTCCACCAGTAGTTGCTGGGGTTGTATTATCATACCATGGTCCAGTACCAAAGGAGTTCTCATTGGCACCAGAAGCATCTTCTGTCTGCCATTGCTCACCGCCTGTTGTTCCTCCAATTTCCCAACAGTTGGCCATGGTTACGGGTGGAACGGCACCCACTATACCTGCGGCCGTTCCAGTAAATGTTTGCACATAAGGCGCAGTAATTGGTGCACATAAGGTTGCAAAACCTGAAATCTGTGAAGAGTTAGAGGTGTCTATACCATTCTGACATAGCTCACTAACAAACCATTGGTACGATGTAGCTGGACTTAAACCAGAAATAGTTACTGGATTGGTAGAAGCAGTAATCACTGTTCCAGTTCCTGGAGTAAATCCAGAAGGACCAT
>Ga0222632_1000151_pt1 | contig 49213 bp, 42 predicted proteins | sample AntAcemetageno46_FD_179828 | JGI IMG/M metagenome (GOLD analysis project Ga0222632, IMG submission 179828) | Saline water microbial communities from Ace Lake, Antarctica - #46 | ecosystem: Environmental > Aquatic > Non-marine Saline and Alkaline > Saline | place: Antarctica: Ace Lake | collected...
GGTATCACGATAAAGATATGTGGACGCATCCAGATCTTCTCGTACAGTTCCTTTGGGATTCTACTGTAGAAAAAGATCTACGTTTGATTGTACCAATAGGATATTACATCGTTGTGGTCGATGAGGCTGGTACAGAGCAATCAACAACAGAACCTGACCCAGAAACAGATACAGAGGAAACAGAAGAGCCAGAAACATCTTCAGGAACGGTGATTGAAGAAGATGCCGAAACAGGATCTGGGGATATCGTAGAGACAGAAGAAGAGGAGACAGCTTCTGGTGTCGTTCTTGAAGAAGATGTCGAAACAGGATCTGGAGCAATTGTGGAAACAGAACCAGAAACAGGATCAGGGGAGGTAATAGATGCTGAGACAGGTACTGGTCAGTTAGAATTACCTTCAGAAGAAGAGAGTACGGAAGAAGTGGTACCAGATGAAGTGCTACCTGAGGGTGAAGAAGAAGCTCCTGTAGAACAGGCCTAAATAAGGCGACTTGCGAAGAAGTGGTAATAAACCGTATGATAGGAAAGACTCTTTCCATCTTTTTTATGACTAAACGACATTCTCTGATTACCGTAATTATTGTTGCACTCCTTCTCCTTGTGGGTGTGTTAGAGGTAAAACGACAAAGTATCAGTGCACAACTTTCCTCAAAAGACAGTGCTCTGGAAGAAGTACAAACACAAAACCAAGCTGATAATGCAAAGCTTGCAAAGCAAATTGTGGAAGAGGTGCGAAAATTGATCGATATCCCCACAGATATAGAACCGACAGTCGCAACCATTGTCGATGTAGAACTCCTTCGTACAAAAAATCCGTTTTATGATAAAGCGGAAAATGGTGACCATCTTATTGTGACGCCAAATCGTGCTATTTTATATCGTGCATCAGAAAACAAAATTATTGATGTTGCTCCAGTTCAATTGGAACCTGTTGCAGGAGAAGGGGAGTAAGTTCTCTAGAGACTTGGAACCAAAAAGACGGCTGTAACAGGCCGTCTTTTCAATTCTAAAAAGAAAAATATATAGGAACGGTTTTGTAAATCTTGCAGACAGATAGAATAGATTCATCATGAAATATGCTTCAGTCATTCCTATTTTTCTCTTTGCTTTGTCCTCGGGGTATATAATAGGTAGTCGCATCGCCATACATGCACTGCCTTTGACAATACAAGCAGACACACGACTACCCGTCCCAACAGTGCGTATTGATGGTGTGGACAATGGTATTGTCCATGGAAGCATCATTGGTAATGCCAGACTGGTCATCGGGTCTGCTGTGCTCACCCAGAGTGGAAAATTTGCATTAGACAACAGTGATGCATTGATAAATACCATTCATATTGTGATTCCAGACGGAATGCAGTTCGTCGCCTCTTCAAGAGGAAAAAAGTATTACCCTGTGTTTTCGAGTAAAGGAAATGCAATCAGTGTAAAAAATAGAATCTACTTTCATACAGAAAACGATGCAGTGAAAGCGGGATATCAAAAATAGAAAAACAGCATTGTATGGTACACTGCCATCCCGCATGCAGACACTCTTCTTTACAATGCGGAAATTTCTAGAACAATACCATTGGTTCACTATATTCCTGTGGATTTTGATCGCTATGGGTGTCGTGGTAAGAGTCGTACAATTGCCGCTTATGGAATTTAAAGGAGATGAATTTCATTTCCTTACACAGTCGTTTTTGCACCCATTTGCACTCAGTCAGATCCACGATGTACGATCACCTTTTCCCATTCCACATCCGCCATCGTTCGCCTATTTTTTGGCATTTCCTGCAAGTCTCACTGTGAATCCTGTTGCTATTACGGCATCTATTGCGTGGATCAACATTGTAGCCCTATGGATGTTCTATGGTTTTTGTAGAAGAGTTTTTGGTAAAAATGTCGCACGGATTAGCACGGCACTCCTTGCTTCCATGCCATGGGCCGTTATTTTCTCGCGGAAGATTTGGAATCCAGACTTAGTTTTTCCTTGTCAGATGCTTTTTCTCATCAGCTTTGAACATTTGATTCGATCGTATAAACCATGGAAGCTGTATGTATTTGTTGTGATGCTCGTCCTGTTTCTACAGGCACATTTGTTGTCACTGTTTAGTATTATTCCTATAGTTATTGTGCTCTCTATAGCACGGCTTCCTATCCAACGTTTACATGCCATAAAAGCATCAGCATTATTTATTGCATTATTTTTACCGTACATCTCTTATATATTTGGAACAAGGACAGGAGGAATAGAGACTATCTCGCATTATTTTTCTAGTGGTGGGCTGAACATGATGATAATGCATGAAAATATTTTATGGTGGGCAAAAACAAGCACGGGTCTTGGTTTTGACTATTTACTAGGAGTAGACGCGTATCAGTTCTTTTTACAGACATATCATATCCAATGGGTTCCGTACGTCTTTGCATGGTATGTCATGGCTGCTGCTTGCGGAGTACTATGGATTTTATCTCGTATGATGAGAGATATCGTGTGGTACGCAAAGGATACCTATCCTCCCTATTTATTAGTATTATTATTTTTAACGCTCTGGAGTGTATTGCTTCCTATACTGTTGACAGCAGCCAACACCGTTGGACCTCCGCATTATTGGGTTTCTATTATTATTGTTTTACCTATTTGTTTTGGCGTTTTAGCAGATGAAGCATTACACGCTTTGCCACAATTTTTCAAAAATATTCTACAATGGGGCATTATTGTGGTTATCAGTTGTCAGGTTTTCTTTCTCTTTTCTTTCTATGGCTTTCTACAGCATCATCATGAACGTATTACAGGGGATTATGGTGTGCCGTACATTTTTGAGAAGCAGCAATGGGAGAAAGCTATAGAAGACAGTGCAACGCAAATGCCCCAAAAATAAATATGACGTACAGAATTTTCCCCATCGTATTGCTGTGTACACTCCTTCTTGCCTTTGGATACATGCGTCCGTCATGGGGATATAACCAAGCAACACGACTAGATGTGTTGCATGCTGTATTTACAGAAAGAACTATTGCTATAGATACATTTCACGAAAATACGGGAGATAAAATAGAATGGAACGGACATGTCTATAGTGATAAAGCACCAGGAATTGTCGTTGTAGCAGCACCAGCTTTTGCGGTGATTTACGGAATACTACATAGCGTGTCCATCGATATCAACGGAGAGCTTGGCTGGAAAATATCTGCATGGTTTACCACGGTATTTTCCGTTGGTTTACTCTGCGCACTGTCGGCACTGGCATTGTTTGCACTTCTTAAAAAATACACGTCCGCAAAAACCGCATTGGTCACGACGGTAACGGTGTATCTGGGAAGCATTATTTATACCTATGCCGTTATGCTATTTTCCCATGCAGCAACGGCTGCGTGGCTTATTATCGCTCTGTGGTTAACGGATACGTCGGTCGGTTTATTGCAGTCATCCTCTGGAAATAAGAAATATAGCATCCTTGTAGGAGTATGTTTGGGGTTTGCCATTGCTGGAGAATATACAGCTGCACTCAGTGCTACATTTCTTTGGATATTTATCTGCAGAAGAAACATACAACAATCCGCATACGTTTTGGTCGGAGCAGTTTTGCCATTGCTGCTCATCCCATTGAATAACTGGTTAATCTTTGGAAGCCCCCTGCATCTACCCTATGAAAATGTCGCTGATTTTCCAGGAATGCAAGAGGGATTTTTTGGTATTCATATCATGCCAAATGTACATGTCGCTTGGCAGCTGCTAGGCAGTCAGTACAGGGGGCTATTTTTTTGGACACCATTTTTACTACTCAGTATTCCAGGGTATATCATGCTCTATAAAAAAAGTGCCGCAGCATTTTGTCTGATGATTATTACACCTCTTGCCTGTGTGCTCTTTATTTCCAGTTACCCGTATTGGCATGGAGGATGGGCGCTTGGACCGCGTCACCTAGCATCGGCTTTGCCATTTCTCATTATACCTGCTGCGTTGGGATGTTCTCGGTATCAACGCATAGGATTACTGCTCGCAGGTATTTCGATCGTTCTCACTGGTATGGGCACCCTGTTGCAGCCACTTGCCCCAGAAGGGGATCTATTTCCACTGTGGGACGTGTATATACCCATGATCATGCGTAATGATGTTCGTGAAAATATAGGCAACATACTAGGTATAAGCGGGCTACTGTCTTTGCTTCCACTGGCATTGGCTATGGCGATACTCGGTATCATTCTTTGGCGTTCTATCGATACCAAAACAACAGTATAATAAAGGCGATGCTGCCATAGCAGCACAGCATGATAGTAGAGTAGAGAAGTGTCTGTATCATGGATTTTTTCATGCGTAGAGAGCCATAACCCTGTGCAATGAAGTACGACAGAGGAAAGAGAAGAAGAACAGACTGACGGAAGTCTTGGTTAGGAGCAAAGGGGAACAAGTATCTGTAGAGGAATGCCGCTAGGAATAGAAATCCCAAAGTGCAGAGCATCGGAACGTCATACATACTTTTGCGTCGTATGCTGAAGAGTAGGCCGTATAGGAAAGGGATAAGGGAAAGCATTGCTGAAAGAAGTATTCCTTGAGAAAGAATGCGCAACCGATCATCAAAACTAAATTCACCAAAGAACGCAGAACGAAAGAAGTATTCCCAAAAATACTGCCTACGATTATTGTCTTCCCATGGATTATTATAGGGATGCTCCAAAACAGCCACAGGATTGAATGTTGAAAAATGCGTTAGGGTATTGGTAACGCGAAGGTCATCATTCATACCGACATTGCCTAGTCGAACAATTTTTTCTGTGTCTTGTGTATTACCTAGTCGCGATAGTGGGAACCAACTGAAGAGTAGAACAAAAAGTAGTCCTCCAAAAAAGGCGAATTTCCACATGTCTTTATGGATACCATGTCGAGAAACCCATGCCATTCCTACAGCTGCCACTAGTGCAAGTCCGCTTACTTTTGTCAGTGCAGTAATAGCAAGCAATGCACAAAGAATGTACCAGTCTTTTATGGTGTCACTTTTCCACCATCGGAGAAACTGAAACAAAGTAACAGAGCCCAGAAATACATAAAGCCCATTATTGGTAATACGAGACGAAAGAAAGATGAGTGTAGGGAATGATAGGATAATTGCGGCAAATAGAGCACGCATGCGTACTTCTGTTTTTTCTGGAAACAGAGTCATCGCCATGGCGCATCCAACAATAGCAACACCTATCGATGCGAATATAGATTCTATTTGTATAACGTTATAAAGATGCTCTGCTGTAACCCCAATGTGCGTACTGATATTGTGTATGAATGCAGACAGAATGTAATACAACGGTGCCTGATGGAACTCCCAACCAGCATGCGCAGCGGGAAGAGCTTTATGAAGAGCAACGTAACGAATATAGTCGATATGTGCATCCGTATCATGTCCACGCAAGAAGTACCCCGTACTCAATACATAAGAAATGCGCACACCGATACCAACAAGAAGAAAAGAAAACAGCGAACCCATCGAACGGAAAATGCGCAGTGTTTTACGGAGACTTGCAATGTACAACATAACAATAACGACAATAGAAAAGTCTATAATAGGCACCCATCCGCGTAGTGCAGGTGCAATACGTATACCTGTATCTCCTCCTGTATCACGTATACGCATTTTCCACATATTTAAACCAGGATGAACGTATTCTGTGAGATCCATTTCTCTGCCAGGGTAGGTGTAATCACAAAAAGGAATAGATACATGTTGTACAACAACATTATTGATAGAGAGTTCTTCCAAACAGTCATCAGGTTGTATCCGTAATATAGGGGACTGTAGCCTGGTCATGACCATGGGAAATTCCACCGTCATGTACTCTCTTTGTGCTTTTACAGAAAAAGGATGTTGCGTTTGCATAGGGGAAAGGCCATCAAATTGATACGTAACAGTCCCAATATTTGGCATAGGTGTTTGTCGGAACCATAGGGCAGCCGAAAGAAAGAGAAGAGCCAAAAATGTTTTCTGTGCAACGGTCAGATGACGCATGGCACAAATTTTAACACAACTTGCATTAGCCTTCTGCGTTCTTCTCGTGCATCATGCGTGCATGGATATCTCTGTGGTCCTACCATGTTTTAACGAAGAGGAGAATATAGAGCATACGGTACGCGAAGTACTGTCGTGGTTTGTGCAGGAAAATATCGATGGAGAAGTCATCGTCGTGAATGACGGTTCTACTGATCGGTCTGCGGAAATACTCGAATCTCTGGAGGCGAAAAATACAGCGGTACAGGTGGTGACACATCAGAAAAACAGGGGATACGGCTTGGCTGTGCGCAGTGGCTTGGACAACGCACAAAAAACAGCTATCGCTTTTATGGATAGTGACGGACAATTTCATATTGCAGACCTTGGAAAGCTGCTTCCAAGCCTTTCCTCATACGACTTCGTGACTGGAAGACGCCGAAAAAGAGCAGACTCTATAACACGAAATATGTTTGGAAAAGTATTGGGTGTATTGATCTTTACCGTCTTTGGACTCTGGATACGTGATGTAAATTGTGGAATGAAAATTATGAAAAAATCTGTATGGCCAACGTTGCGACCACTCTATGGCACAGAGAAATTTTTTAATACAGAACTGTATTTACGGGCAAAGTATGCGGGTATTTCTTGGAAACAAATAGATGTTCCACACTATCCGCGCAGAGCAGGAACACCAACAGGAGGCAGCGGAAGAGTAATATTTGGTATGATCCGCGAGCTTGTTGATCTACGTAGTAAAATTCGTAAACGATCGTAAATCTTCACCTATATCCTGACACTAATTCGCTAGAGGATTGGTAAATGAGGATGCGCTATCTACCAACTTTTTGTCTTCAGTATCATATTGATAGTATTTATATGTTTGGTTGGACGCATGTGCTGCTTTGTTGATGGGATTGTAGTTCAGTTTTACTTGTACATAGCGATTGCGACCCAGTGATGCTGATCCAGTAAATATAGGTTCTACAGCATTGCAACTGTTGAAATCTCCGTACTGACCAGAGGTACAATTGGTAAGCTGAGTAATAACTCCGTCCTTCCACATAAAGAATTCCGCAGAACCATCTGCATTGTTGTAATTGGTTTTGGGATCATTATCGATATCCACAAAGGACGCCACAAATACGACAGTCTTTCCATCATCAGAAAATGCGATACTTTTAACACCCGTATTTTTCGGAGCGTTAGGGATAATGATGCTATTTACACCAGTTATACCATCAATGCGATGAAGAGAGCGTTTTAGATTTCCAGATGATGTATACCATTCACTAAGTTCATAAAGAACATCTTTCGCATCAGAAACATATACTTCTCCAAGCCTCATTGTTGCTGGAATATCCTGTGGACGAACAATCTCTCGTTCAGTACACGTTGCAGGAATTATGCTACCAAGACTCCGGGCAACACCATTGTTATCGCCAAAGAATTTGTAAACATATAGTGTCTTGTCGGGTGAAGATACGGATATGTAATCCTTGTCTCCCTGTATAGATGCAAGTTTAGGGCATGATGAGTCAGATGTAGGGTTAGAAGCAGAACCGCATCCGCTTGGGAATACTTTAATAGATCGACTGTAATTTTTACTATTGCTCGCAGCTTTTGCGTACAAAGTTGTGGACGCATACAAGCTTTCTGAGCAGGTAAAGCCTGTCTTCACACTGAAGGGAAAGCTGAGAATGCGCTCTTCACCTGCGCCGAGTATAGGGTTACAAAAGTCACGCCACAGACTAAAATATGGTAAAGATTTTATTGTGCAGTTATCAGGCCGCTGACGAAAATCGGGCACCATTTTCTCAGTCAGCTGATTGGCTGTAAGTAAGCCTGTAGGGTTATTTGTAATACCTGCGGTATGAACGAGGTTAAAAAGGCGTGGTGCATTTGCGGTATTTTTTATGCGGATTTCTAGTGTAAATTCCTCATTATTTTTTAGTGCATCAGAATGTGCCACTACAGTGTAATCCATTTCAAATTTATCAAACTCAACGACTGGTGCTGTTGTTGCAACTTGAGAGGATTGCGAAGATGCCTTCTGTACAGAAGACGAAGAAACTGCCGAAGTTGTCTGTGTAGACGAAACCTCAGAAGAAGAATTATCACTAGACACAATAGAAGCAGAAGAGGACTGCTGACTGGATCCAACAATAGCAGCAACAGAAGAAGTTTGAGCTTGCACGACAGAATCTTGTGATTCATTGGGTGCAGGTGGAACAAGTACTGTGCAGGTGTTGCTTGTTGCGTCACAGCTATATCCTGTTTGTGCAGTGCACGAATGTGTACATCCAGAAACATTGTCGCATATTTCAAGGCCTTCTATCGTACCGTTTCCACAGACTGGCGTTGGAAGAAGTCCTGTATCACATCGGTATGTGAGTGGCGTCTGTGATGTTACGTAATACATTTTGCCAGCGACGATAGTATCGAGTGCATTATAAGAGGGGATCTGCCGAGTAGAGAGTATGGAGTCAGAAATAAAATATCGACCAGTATACGGTGGCTCATTTCCTACAAATTCATAGATCCAATATGCATAGCTGGAACCATTATTCATAGTATCTCCAAGCAATACCCCATTTTGTGGACAGGTAAAATACACATTAGTATTTGGCTCAATGGCAAATCCGTTTGTAGCGTCTATTTCTGTATGAATAACCTGCCCTCTTGAGGCGGAGGAATCTTGCATAAAGAAGCTGACGACAATGGCAAGAATAAAAAGAGAACCGAAGTATACTGCCAGTGTGTTCCGTGAATGAGGATGCATTACGAAGAAGTATACGTGATAAAACGTTATTCTTCCAATGCACAATTGACGCAATGTAGACCCCATACAGGAAGCCACATACGTTTTTTAAACGCATCATCATCTATCGGCTCATAGTAGGTTAGAGCCCTAAAGAAATGGAATGATAGGAATATCAGTGTTGCAAAAAAGAGAAGAATCCAGTTTTTATGCGTTTCTGTAATTTTCCATTTGCCAATCTGCTTCATCTCCATAAATACATATGCAAAAAGAATAAAGCTAAAGAGCAGTGGTATGAAGTAATGGTACAGATACATCACACGGTCTATCTGCGAAATGGCTATCATATAAGAAACCCACAGAGCTAACCACACAGCAATCTCTTTTTTGTATGTTAGAGGTTTGGCCCCCGCTATACAGAAAGACCCAAGGAGTAAGATACATCCGAAGAAGACCCCCAACAGTGCAAGTCCCCAGATGATGGGGTTGGATTGCAATGTAATGTACAGATACGAAATACTATCAGGCGTTTCCCAACGATAGTTAATAGACCGCGCACCAAGTGGCCAGAAAAAGAATGGTGACCCATTTTCATCCGCCTTACATAGGTCCAACTTTGGAACTCCTTTACTATAATGCGACAGGAAGTGAAGATTTTCTTTCAGCATAAGAGGGAAGTTTTGTTCACCATTTGCAATGAGCGTTTGGTATTGTTCCGAGGCTTGGTAGTAACCCTGGTTAGGCAAAGAGTCGATGACACGTTTTCCAAGAGAAAAATGTACCTGCCAAATGGCAATGTATATCAGTAAAAACGCAGAGAGAGATAGTGCAAGAAATTGAGAGATTTTGTAAAAATCATACTGCCCTCCTGCCTTTTTGCGCATTTGTACAATGACGAGTGGCCAAAACAAAATCATAATCATAGCGAGTGCCTTCGTGCCAATGGCACACGCAAAACAGATTCCAAATAATAGACTACACAAAGGAAAAATATGTTTATGTTCCTTCTTATCGATAAGAATAAGATACGACACAATCATGCCCATACAGAAAAAGAGCATAGTACTTTCCAGCATCACAGCTCTTCCATGAACAATGAGTGCATTGTCGAACACATAAAAGAAGCTCAACAAGAACGCCCAAAGTGGTTTGCGTGTAATGTAGAGAAAGGCAATGTAGAGAAGAGGCGCAATCAACCATGCGAAAAGAGCAGGGAAAAACCGATATCCTTTAAAGGAAAATCCAGCAGGAAGTTCTTTTGCATAATCTGTACCGATAAAAGAATCGTCAATGTCGTTTGCATTGAAGAGTTTTTCACCGGCAGCAATGAGCAGCTTGCCTAGTGGAGGGTGTGGTTCCATGAAATACACTTCGTTCAGATATTTTTCTGCAGAAGCAACGTGGTAGTTTTCATCCCAATACAGATCGGGAGGATTGGTGTAATTCCAAAAATACGTCAGAAATGCAAACAGCGTCACCAGAATACCGAAATAGACACGAGGTTGCTGTAGCCAAAGAGGAACACCATAAAAACGCGACATTGCTGAATAATATAGCGTAACTTTTATAGAAAAAATAGGATGACATCGATTACAAAGAGTACAAGGATTCCTTGTATTCTTTGCTATCTTTGTATTCCTCGTAATCTTTTTAACTTTTCAAAGAAATACATGACGCAGGTCTATTTACTCGCTATTCTGCTTTGTACATGGCTCAAATGCGCGCTCGACCACCGAAGAATAAAAACTGGCTGTTTAGCATCATCATATTTGGTGTGCTGATTGCGATGTCTCTTATGTCCCTGATGAATCCAGAGCGTATTAGCGAAAAGAAGTTTGCAGATGCGCCAGAGATTTCTATTTCAGAAGTAACCAAAGGATACAATTCCGGTCGCTTCAAAGAGATTACGATTCACGACAATAAAGTCTATATAGAGACCATGACAGGAGCGTTGATTCAGTCCTATAAAGAGTCTGCGGATACGGTGTCTCAATTGGGATGGAATGATCCAAGCAACGATACAATCGTCCAGATCGAAAACAGGGAAGCTGCCAATATGTTTATGGCAGCACTTCCAGATCTTCTCTTTTTTGTCTTAGTTATTGCAGGGCTCATTTGGTTGTTCCGTGGCATTGCACGTAGTCAAAGTAATGCAATGTCTTTTGGAAAGTCCAAAGCACGCATTGCAGATGCGACACAGGTAAAGACTCGTTTCAAAAACGTAGCAGGTATGGAAGAGCCAAAAGCAGACCTTATTGAAGTGGTGGACTTCTTGAAAAATCCAAAGAAGTACACATCTATCGGTGCAAAGATTCCTAAAGGTGTACTGCTTGTTGGTTCACCAGGAACAGGAAAAACATTACTCGCCCGCGCAGTTGCAGGGGAAGCAGGTGTTCCATTCTTTTCTATTGCTGGTTCCGAGTTTGTGGAAATGTTTGTTGGTGTAGGAGCTTCTCGTGTTCGCGATTTATTTGCAAAAGCAAAACGTAATTCCCCTTGTATCATTTTTATCGATGAGATCGATGCTGTAGGACGTCAACGTGGTGGAGCAGGATTCGGAGGAGGTCATGATGAACGTGAGCAAACACTCAACCAGATTCTGACAGAGATGGATGGTTTTGAGCAGGGGACAAACGTGATTGTGATTGCTGCAACAAACAGGCCTGATGTCTTGGATAAAGCACTTCTTCGTCCAGGGCGTTTTGACCGTCGTATCTTTATTGATAAGCCAGATCTTGTTGCAAGAGAGAAGATCTTGGAAGTGCACACACTTAATAAAAAGATGGGGAAGAATATTGATCTCACAAGTATTGCACAGAAAACAGTAGGACTGACTGGTGCAGACTTGGAAAACATTATGAATGAAGCGGCCATCTTTGCCGCAAAAAGGAAAAAGAAGACTGTCGGACAAATCGATATCGATGATGCAGTAGAGAAAGTGGCTCTAGGGCCTGAAATGCGCTCTCGCAAACTATCCGATAAAGAAAAGCATATTACGGCATATCACGAACTAGGACATGCGATCGTCGGACATCTTTGCAAAGAGAGCGACCCTCTCCATAAGATCTCTATTGTGTCTCGTGGACAGTCGTTGGGTGTGACGTGGTTCTTGCCACGGGAAGATCAATTCACAACAAGCAAGACCAAATTCCTCGACGAGATCTGCGGACTCTTAGGAGGAAGGGCAGCAGAAGAACTGATCTACGGAGAAATGACAACAGGGGCAAGTAACGACATTGAACGTGCATCTTCTATTGCTAGAAACATGGCTATGCGTTATGGAATGGGGGAAGGTGACCTCGGTCCAGTTGCATACGGAGAGAAGCAGGGAAGTGCACACCTCGGTGCAGACCTTGGTATGAATCGAAACTATAGCGAGGAAAAGGCAAAACAGATCGATTCGTTTGTAAAGAAAACGATCGATGCACAGTATGCAAGAGCATTGGATATTTTGAAGAAACATAAAAAGCCATTGGAGGAACTGACAAAGGTTCTTCTAAAGAAAGAGACCATGACCGACAAAGAATTCGTTGAAATATTTGAAGGAAAAAAGAAAATTGTTAAGAAAAAGTAATCAAAGAGCGATTGCATACGGTCGGCGCAGAAGAACAAGTAGATTTTTGGCTTCCTGTCGCTATAATGCATATCAATGCAGATGCTTTCTCCACTTGATGGCAGATATAGAGACAAGATTAGTGCTCTTTGCCCATATTTCTCTGAAGAGGCTTTAAACAAGTATCGTTTACAAGTAGAAATTGCGTATTTCATTGCTCTAAGCAAAGAAAAAGGCATTGCACAGCTCCCTGCTCTTTCTGCAAGACAGGAAAAACATCTATTGGCTATTATCGAAAAGTATGACGATAAAGACGCAGCAGAGATCAAGAAAATAGAAAAAGTGACCAATCATGATGTAAAAGCAGTGGAGTATTTCCTCAAAAAGAAAATGGAAAAAATAAGTGGACTAAAGAAGTACACAGAGTTCGTGCACTTCGGTCTGACATCAGAAGACGTCAATAACCTCAGTTATGGCCTGATGATCAATAGTGCATTGAAAATGAGTATTATTCCCGATGCGATGTCTTACATCGCACAGATTAAAAAAATAGCGATGTCCAACGCAAACGTAACCATGCTCAGTCTTACGCATGGACAGCCAGCAACAGCCACAACGATGGGAAAAGAGATGATGGTGTTTGTAGACAGGTTAAGCAGACAGATAGAGCAAATGAAAGCATTTTCCATGCAAGGAAAGTTTGGTGGAGCAGTGGGAAATTACAGTGCACACATGGCTGCGTATCCGAAGTTTAAGTGGGAAGCATTTGGAAAGAAATTTATGAAATCATTGGGACTGGATCCACTGATACACACCACGCAAATCAATCCACATGATGACATCGCTGAAATCAGCCATATTCTTTTTCGGTTCAATACCATCTCTATCGACTTTTCACGGGATATCTGGAGTTACATCTCTAGAGGTATTTTCACACAGAAAGTGATCAAAGGCGAAGTGGGCTCTTCTACGATGCCACATAAGGTAAACCCTATAGATTTTGAAAACGGAGAAGGAAACTTAGGATTAAGTAATGCACTTTTTTCACACTTTGCAGAGAAACTTCCTATTAGCAGGTTACAAAGAGACCTTTCGGATTCCACTGTACAACGGTCTATTGGTACTGCTTTTGGATATCACGCACTTGCATTAAGTTCTTTGAATAAAGGTATTGGGAAGCTTCTATTGAATAAAAAAATTATACAATGCGAACTGGATGCTCATCCAGAATTGTTGGCAGAAGCAGTGCAAACAGTATTGCGCAAGCACGGAGTCAAAGGTGCATACGAAAAAATGAAAGAGCTCACCAGAGGGGAAACAGTAACAAAAGAAGACTTTGCTGCCTTTGTGCAAAAAGTAAAAATTCCGGAAGAGGATAAAAAGCATTTGTTGAAGATTATAAATCAGTAATAGGGTACGAAGACTGCAAAGACTGCAGGGATTTCGATGACTACAATGATAGACTATTCGTTGCAGTCTTTGTAATCCTTGTAATCTTCGTAATCTTTTTTATATCAAGAAAAAAGTGACAAAAGAGTAGCAAAGTTACTTTCTTAACGAGACCCAGCTTTTCTCATTGCAGAACGAATACAGTTGTTCCGATGAAAATTACTAGAAATATCCGAACATGTTTCAAGCGCTTGTCGTAGGGCTTGCTCATAGGCATGCGCAGCTTCCACCCGAGAGCTTGTTGATGATAACTCTTGAGTATTCTGTTTTAGCAGCCTACGCGACTGTCGTTCCGCAGTTGTTGTGCGAAGGTTTACGGGGTTTGATGTTTCAGGAACATATCGTTCATACCCTGTGGATTCACTTGGCATCGTTTGGTACAGGGACTTCCTATCTGTTGCTGGTTTATTGTTTTCCAGTTTAAGAAAACCATCTTGTGCGTTATCAAAACGAATACTTTGTACCGGTACTTCTTCAACTGCTCTGTGGATATAGAGACTACTGTCTTGCAGAAGACGTTGCTGCACTGTTTCCGTTCGTACTTGCAGGCGTACACGTCTTTCTGTGTCTATATCTGCTTTTATACGATCATTTATACAGTCTTGTATGCGGGTTTTATAGGTGCCAACAGTTGAAAGCTTCTCGGAAATATTGAATGCTTTCATGCAAGCATTTCGGTACTCCTGTGTCGTCGATGTTTCATCTGCAAGTACTGTAGGTAAAAGAGTGAGTGTAAGAATGCCGATGGAAAGAATGCGCATGAGGTTCATAACAAGATTATAGATCATACTATGGTACTATCAAAGGCAATGAGATTTGCCTTTCGCTATTTCTTCCCTGCAGCATGCGCAGTGCTTACAGTGTATCTGTGTACTTTTGCTGTAGGAAATACAGACTTTTGGTGGCATATAAAAGCAGGACAGTTATTTCGGACAACTGGATGGATAACATTAGATCCTTTTGCGTATACACGTGAAGGACAAGCGTATCTGGCAAATCATGAGTGGCTTGCACAGGTTATTTTGTCGTTTATCTATGACGCCTTCGGACCAACGGGAATCGTAATATTACGGATGGTTATTGTCTTGCTGACGTTTGGTGTTGTTACTCTTTTGGATAGAAGTCACATATGGAGAAACAGTGCCCTTGCATTGTTAGCGGCAATCCTTGCAAGGCCAGCATTGACAGATCGCCCGCAGCTGTTTACGTTTTTATTGTTTTCCATCGTCGTCTGTTTATGTCTGACATATTTTGATGCGAAAAAGTCTGATAGAAATCGTATTTTATTTTTCTTGCCCATACTCTTTGTTCTCTGGAGCAATCTGCATGGGGCAGCAGGAATCGTTGGCATTGCAGTCTTTGGTGCATTGGGTTTGCAGCGTATCGTTGACGGTGCGGAGAAGAAGGAAATACTGCTTCTTTTACTTTCAGGCGCTCTTTGTACATTGGCACTCATTATAACCCCCAGTGGAATTGGTAATGTGCTGTATACCGTACAATTGATGGGAGATAAAACCACAGACCTCATTGCAGAATGGCAGGGGGCTGCGTGGCCTGCGTACATCAAACATGTGGGCTTGTTTTGGATTCTGGCAATCGTGTCACTTTGGAAAGGACGTCGTCATGTCGTATTTAGTATGATGGTCTTGCTTGGTATTGGATACCTCTCCAAGTCCGCACAGCGGCACGAAGTATTGTTTCTTATTGCAGCATTGGCCATAAGCATTGTGCAGTTGCGGAGCTTGTCTCTTGAGGCATTTTCCCGCAGAAGCAATATGATAATCTCTGTTGTAGCATTGTTACTTTTGACATTTTGTACTGTCGTACAGAGCTATCGTTTTACGATGCAGAATCATACGTTTGGATTTGGAGAATTTACTCCTCTTAAAAATGCATCAGCATTTATTACCGAGGAAGGAATAACTGGAAATATGTTTAATAACTATAACGCAGGAGGAGAGCTACTCTTTCGCGGACACAAAGTCTTTCTGGACGGAAGAAACTTGGACTATGGGTATGATTACATTTCCCGTGCGGTAGATGCGGGGATAGACCAGTCTGTATGGAGCCGTATGGCACAAGAGTATAGTTTCACTCATGCGGTGATCTACTACGCACTTGAAGCTCGTAATAACCCCATTCCCTACATTGATATCCTCCAAAAAGACCCGAACTGGGGGCTTGTATATTTAGATGACTGGACAGCAGTATACGCCAAAGGACACAGTGATACGTTTACACAGATCACGCCAAAAATGCTCTATACACTCCGAATGCCAGAAAGTATTTCACTAGGAGGTCTTCAGGAACTAGAGCAAGAAGTCTTGCACATCATGCAAAATTGTCCGCAATGTACCAAAGCACGTATGTATCATGAACGCATGCTCCAGGCATTTGCATCAAAAAATCAGTAAAACCCCTATCTCTTCGGAAAACAATTGGTACAATTCCTTTCGTGCTTGCCCAGGTGGCGGAATTGGTAGACGCGCACGCTTGAGGGGCGTGTGGACTTCGGTCCGTGGAAGTTCAAGTCTTCTCCTGGGCACCACGTAAAGACGCGCTAGCGGCTTTATGTGTCACGTGAGATTTGCGTTATCAAATCTTTTACGTGACTGTGCGCGTCCACGTGGCGCAGCCAACATAAAACTATTATCTTTTCTTATGCATCACGTCTACATCATCTAGAGGCGAATGACTCTGAGTGAACGAAGCGTAGCGTAGTGAATCGAAGAGCCCAGAAATGAAAATATTTGCGATAGGATGTTTCTCCTATGTCTTGGCATGTCTACATAGCACTGGCAACCACTGGAAGATATTATACTGGGATAACACAGAATCCTGAGCAGAGATTGATGGATCATAGGCGTGGAAAAGGTGCAAAGTTTGCACACGATCAAGGATTATCTCATTTTTCATATATCTCCGATCCACTCGAAACAAAATCTGAAGCCCGTAAACGCGAAATACAAATTAAAGGCTGGACGAGAGAAAAGAAGGAGAAATTGATTCGGGGAGAGTGGAAATAGTGGTCATAGGGTTTTCAGGTGAATATTTTACTATTCTGTATAATTGGACCATGAATTTATTTCCACAAAAATTAGTACGCGGAGACGACGGTGTATGGCATTGGATACCTCACAATAGAATTGTTCAGTATTTCCAAAGAAAAGAGCAAAGCCTCTATCAAACACAGCTAGCAAAGGTGATGACACTCATTGACCCAATATTTCAGGGAGCTAAAGAAAAGTGTGAGGCAGAATTTGTAAAAATGCTTTTACGATTTAAAGGAATGCAACCTCCAATGTACGATCCTTATCAAGTGTCTGTAAGAACCATCGAATCACTACAATCATTATTAAATAAAACCAAGGATGAGCCACTTAGAACGAGTCTCGCCTTGTACGCATATGCTCATGTTCTCGAATCAGCTGAACCATTCGAAATGATGGCAAATTGCCTAAAAATTATTGGAGGAGATCGCTATACGATGCTTACGCATTTCCCGCCTATCGGAAGAAGAGATCCGACTCCGAGTGAAAGAATAAAAATGCTCATAAAAATAGCACATGATGTAGAGATTCATTCATTAGATAGCCTTGAAAAAGAGATTGGTTGGGATAGAAACTTGAGAAATGGAATCTTCCATTCTGATTACGGAATATCCCGTGAGCATATTGTTCTTGATCAGCATATTTACACACACGAGAGATTTACGGAGCTTGTGAATAGGGCAATGGCATACTTTGATGGCTTCAAAACGCTATACAGATATCACGTGATGAGTTATTCAGAACCAAAAATTCTCACACTTCACCCGCAAATGGGTGGTGATCCTGAGCAGAGATGGGTAACAATGACCAGAAAGGGGTATGGCCTCATCGCTGTTCAAAGTGCTTGGACGGTAGAACAGGAAAGGATGGGCAAAATACGAATGAGAATAGCTCAAGGCTTTACACAGAAAGAATTAGCTTTGCTGAAACGGGATCCATCAAGAGCCATATATCCAAACGACAGAAACGTTACGTGGCCATAATTAAGGAGTTGCTCAGGCTTATAGATTTATAGGATTGCGACAGTTGCGGTATTTTTAGCAACTTCATATCAATGAATTACTAGCTTAAAGGCACCTGCTTGAGAAAGTCTTCGAACTACCACCAATTCTACTAGAAACAAAGTGATTTCATCTTATGTTAGCCATTTTATTCGTATGCAGATCTACTGCCAAAATATAGTAACCTGAAACCCCCTCGTCACCATGTTAATTATGGTTTATGAAAGCCGTTAAAAATTGCACTACAATTGCGGTGAAAAATGGTACATGTAAGAGCTGTGGTATGCTTTTTCTTATATGAAAAGAAAAATCACTGTCAACGACACCATGCAACAAAATTGTGCTTATTACTGTACAGAGCCGATGGGCAAGAATTTTCATACAGATTTTACGCCCGAATTAACACCAAAAGAAATGCTAGAACTTGGTGTGTTTGGCGGGAAGTATATGACCGACTGCCAAGATGAATTTCCACAATCTTAGTTCAAAAAAGCAAAGCTCTGCCATGAATTTCATGATCCAACGCTGAATTTTTTTGGCATTAATGCCAGTAAACCCCTTTCTTATTGGCAAATGAAAGGATGGATTCATCCAGTTGATCCACGTGGATGGTTCCAATGGTATTGCAGGTATTATATGGGTAGACGCTTTGAAGACGATGAGCGACAAATAAAACGATGGAAAGCCATGGTACGTCACATTGCACAACTTAAAAAAGGTTGCATACACGGCGACTGGGAGTGCAGAAAAAAACAACGCCAAGCACTACTACACTGGGCTTACGATAGTAGAAAAATGTAAATAAAGAGTACTGTGTATACAGCAAGATAGATACGGTACAAATTTCGGAGCTTTCTATAGTGAACATCATTTGGGTACAGGTTCATAAACAGACCCTTCAACTCCTTGATGAACACAGGTTTGATATTAATAACCCATGAATCTGTTTGATAGACCTTTTTACGAAAGCGACTACGAAAAATACCAAGCGGAATGCCCCAAATAATAAAGAAAACAAGAATGAATACGTCTAACGGCTGCATCCATGTTATAGTAGCACTAATGACTGACTTGGTGCAGATTATTGGTATGACGATATGTATCTACATGTCACTCTTTTTTATAGTGTCTGTACTCATCAAGGATGCAAGTATTGTAGATATAGCTTGGGGACTAGGTTTTATTCTAGTTGCTTGGATTACCTTATTTCTTAAAGGTGCAACTATTCCTCTTCTCGTTCTTTGCATCATTGTTTCAATGTGGGGCTTACGATTATCGTGGCACATTTTTAGAAGGAAACTTCAACACCCAGGTGAAGACTTTCGCTATGCAGCTTGGCGTAAAAGTTGGGGTAACACATTTTACTGGCGTAGCTTTTTACAGGTTTTCCTGTTGCAGGGATTCATTATGCTTCTCATTTCTCTACCTATTCTTGCAGTGGCAAACGCACAAGTTCAAGAGTGGAATGTGGCCGTAATTCTCGGTCTCGCTGTGTGGATAGTAGGCTTTCTTTTTGAAGTCATTGCAGATCATCAATTAGCTCTTTTTAAGAAAGATACTACTAATAAAGGAAAAATAATGACGAGTGGAATCTGGCAATACTCAAGACATCCAAATTATTTTGGAGAAAGCGTTTTGTGGTGGGGTGTATGGATTATGGCATTATCTTCTTCTGGAGCTTGGTGGACGATTATCAGCCCAGCACTACTGACGTATTTCCTCGTATTTGTATCGGGTGTTCCAATGTTGGAAAAGAAGTACGAAGGCAATCAAGACTATGAAGACTATAAAAAAAGAACGAGCGTATTTGTGCCATGGTTTCCAAGATCATCCTAAAATATATGAAGAAACGTACCCCCTTATCTATGACTCTTATTATTGTTATCGCTGCACTACTTGGTTTGTGGATGCTCTATGGATATCTGAGTGTACGCAATATAGAAAAACCAAATTACACTGTTATAAAGGTCAATAATGAAGTAAACATAGAATTACGTAAATACGAGTCTATGATTGTGGCTGAAACAGTAGTAAATGGACCCTATAATGATGCTGTAAATAATGGCTTTCGCAACATTGCTGACTATATCTTTGGCAATAACACATCTAGCGCTTCTATAGCTATGACAACTCCTGTGCTGCAAGAGCCCTCTTCTCAGAAGATTGCGATGACCACTCCTGTCTTACAAGAAGAGAATGAAAATGAAACCTATACCATTAGCTTTGTGATGCCATCAAAATACACAATGGAATCTATTCCTAAGCCTAATAATGCCAATGTAGAATTACGTGAGGTTGGAAATCGAACATTGGCTGTAATTTCCTTTTCGGGGTTATGGACAGATAAAAAAGCTAAACGCTTAACAGATACATTAGCGAAAGCGCTAACAGAAGATGGTTACCAATTTGAAGCCAAGCCACAGTACGCTCGTTACAATCCACCATGGACACCGCCATGGATGAGAAAGAACGAGATTTGGCTTGAGCTTATTCAATAATTATTCCAATGATCCCTATGGATATTCCCGGTTACAACGAAATAACATCAGCGCAAACCTATATGCAGTTTCAGCAGCCTTGGTTTGCACCGCCTTCATGGCTTTTTGGTCCAGTATGGTCCGTACTGTATATCATTATTGCAATTTCATTTGGTTATACAGCGTGGCTTTGGTGGAAAAAAAGAATACCTACCAAGGTACTTATTCCTTTTGCTATAAACATAGTAAGCAATGCACTGTTTACACCTCTTCAATTTGGGCTGCAAAATAACGTACTAGCACTTATAGACATTATTATTGTTCTTGGTTCAATTCTTTGGTGTATCAAAGCGATTTGGAGTCATAAGCGTTGGATAGCGTATGCCCAAATTCCATATTTGATTTGGGTATCTTTTGCCACAATACTTCAAACGAGTATTACATGGCTCAACTGGTAATGAATACCATCCACATAAACCCATAACCATGTTATACTCTTGATATGATCGTAACCACAACACCAACCATTGAAGGAAGACCAATTCGGGAGTACAAACAAATTGTCGCAGGGGAAGCAATCGCTGGCGCAAACATCTTTAGAGACTTCTTTGCGGGTGTACGAGACATTGTCGGTGGTCGGTCTAAATCGTATGAAGAAGTGTTGAATCGAACACGATTAGAAGCGATTGAAGAAATGACAGCACAGGCAAAAGCTCTTGGTGCCAATGCAGTCGTTGGTGTTGATCTTGATTATGAAGCACTCGGCGCGACGAGCAGCATGCTTATGGTCACGGCAAGTGGAACAGCGGTCGTGTGTGATCTGTAATTATTGATTTATCCTGTACACTAGAAATATGCACAATAAAAAAAGTACAAAGTACACAGCAGTGGGGTTAGTCCTATTTTTGGTGATGCTTTCTGGCTGCCAGCAATCTACGAAAGATACGAAAGAGGTAGAGATCCAATTGTATTTTGGAGACAAACAAACAATGATCAATAGTGACTGCAGTGCAACAATGATGGTTATTCGCCCTATTCCACATACAGAAGATATTATTGATGCAACACTGAGGGAATTGCTTATAGGAGCGACAGAAAAAGATATTTCTATGGGATTGACTGATAACTTTTCAAATCATTCTGGATACCTAGGAAATGACGTTGAGCCGCTACTTTCGTACTATAAAAGCATAAGTGTACAGGATGGTATTGCAACGATAGATTTTACAACAGACGCTCTACAATATCTGAATAATGCAGCCTGCATACAGGCATCAGTGAAAAGTCCTATACAAAAAACACTACAGCAGTTCCCAAGTATCACAGAGATTCACTATTCTATAGATGGGGAAGAGTTTACAGAGTGGGATGCATAGGGAGAATTGAGTCATCTAACATTTGCAAGAGCTTTGTTGTCGTATTCCAGTTCCGTACGGTCGTGTTTTTAAAAAGAGCGAGTGACATAATTTTCAAGAGACAACTCTGTGGAGCCTTGCTGATAAGGCGTGAAAAATACAAAGCGTGCGTACTGCTATCTACGGTATCTACTCCTTTTGTCAGTGTAATGGCTTGCAGAGCTGCTTTTGCTGTAAGCGGTTCAATCAGATAGATCACATCGTATCGGTATTTCTCAGGTTCTTTCCCAAAGTTCTTTGGCGCATTATGTATTACCTGTTTAAACAGTGATTCACTGAGCAGTAATACGCGTGACGCATAGGAAAACTTCTTTGTAAGCAAACGTTCAATCTTCTGCGTGAGATCAAGTATATCGTGCTTCGGTGCTGCAAAAATAACATTACCACTTTGAATATAGGTTCGAATATCCTTTAGTCCTATCCCTTCAAGGCATTCCCTCAAGTCGGCCATCTTTATAATATTGTTTCCGCCAACATTGATTCCTCTGAGCAGGGCGATGTATTGATCCATATGTATACGTTAATTGAATTATTCAGCTTCAGACCACTGAAGAATACGACTGGTATCCTGATTCCACTCACCTTCATACAGCTCTACAAGCTCTTCTGCAAAGCTCTTTTCTTTGATAAAGATCTGCTCTTTAAGCGGTGCAAGGAAGATGCTTTCATCATGATCTTGCGCATCATTACGCTCAAAAAGATGAAGCTTTTCGTTGGCGATAGTGATCAATTCTTGCGCATAGGTAAGCAGTGTTTTCCCATCTACTTCTGTCTCTAGCCCTGTTTTCCATGAGCGTTGGTCAATATCGATAATATCGTCGTATGACCAATTCTTTGTAAGTTCTTGTACTTGTTCCCAGCTGTCAGAATCAAAAAGCAGCCCCTTCATAAGGGCTGGTAATGCCATGATGTATCGAAAAGGTGTACTGTCTGCAACGCGATATTCTAAATAAGAAGGACGCAAACGAATATCTGACCATGTTGTTTTTACATGTTGATCAAACTGTGCAAATGTTGGCTGTGATCCTTGGTATCCATTTTCGATCCATTGTGCAAAGGTCATTTCTTTTTCAGGACGATGCTCTTTGCCATTTTCATCTTGAATGAGTATGACAGGAAGTGCTGTATAAAATTCAAACCAGTCGGCAATGGTAAATTGCTCTGACAAAATATTTTTTGGTATGCCCGTTCTTTGTGGTGCATGGTTTTGAATGCATTGTCGCCTGGCATCCAGTAGCGTTGAACGTTTTGCATTGTCAAATGGACTACAGGCAAACATAGCACTAACAATGGGAAGAACACGGAAGGCAGTTTGCGCTTTCCGTAATGCATTTTCTTCATCAAGATAGCTTAAGTTGGCAGTAATCCCATTGAGACGTTTTGTCATAGTTTCCATCATTTCTGTGTCACCGATATCTTGCAAGAGGTCATAGCGCTCTTTTTCAAGCATAGTAATTTCTGAATTCTTATGGAGCGGTTGCTGTCCAAGAGAAAGCCATCCGATACCAAAAACATTGCCCATTTCAATAACTTCATTATTGTGCAGGCGTAGTTCTCGGGCAAGGTTGTGTAGATCTTCTTGTGGCGAACCTGCGAGTTCCAATCTTCCATCCCCTTCGATGGCAACACGAGTATCTCCTCTTTGCACTTCATAGATTTCACCATTTTTTTCGCTGATAATTTCCCATCCTACTTCTGCAACGAGTTTTTGTAATATGGCATTATAGCCATTTTCTCCCATATAGGGAACAGGGGCTTGAGTATCACGGAATACACCAGAGCGTTCCCACTCGATTCCAACATACAGAGACTGATCCCAGTTTACACAATGGTAATATTCTACAAGATCGTCTACAGAATGAATTTCTGTTTTTGCGTTACGCATTGTCATTAAAATGAATGGAAAAGTATTAATACCAACATACAGTAATCTGCTATCCTGACAAGGATGGACCGCAGTAAAATACTTGTTTCTATACCACATGCTGGCACAGAAATCCCAGAAGAAATTCGTTCATGTATACCTCTAAGTGACCATGTTTTGCGCAATGAGTCAGATTTATATACCGATCAAATTTTTTCCATTGCTGATGCATCGATAGTTACTACGAAATATTCTCGTATTATTTCAGATCCGAATCGTGCACCAGATGAGATCTATACCGAAGGTGTTTTACGAGCATTAGGAGTGGTTATGCTCAATTTGCCATCTGGCGTGCAAACATTTACTACAGATCCTACCATTGATGACATCTCTGGATGGATTGATCGTTTTCATAAGCCATATCATGACAAATTGCAAAAATCACTTGTGAATGCACAATTTATTTTTGACTGTCATTCTATGTGGTCTCAGTCAGCAGCAGGTCATTTTGGTGGTAATACAGAAAGAGCAGATGTTATATTGGGAAATCAATATTTTTGTTCTTGTTCCGCAGAAACTACGAATTTCTTTGCTGAATATTTTACAAACAAAGGATACACCGTGGCAGTAAACGATCCGTATCCTGGTCGATATATTTTAGGTACATACTGTAGCCGAATAGGCTTACCAGGTATTCAAATAGAGTTTAATCGTGCATTGTATCTAGATGAGCAAACTCTTGAGCCACGCAATAAAGATATTCAAAAGTTACATTTGGAATTTGATGATCTTGTAACCAGTTTTTGTCATTGGTTTGAAGGGCCACAAGACATTGCGGAAACAGATCCAGTGGATATGTCTGAACATATTGAATTCATATAATGCTTCGCATATGAAAGAAGATGTTCTACCACCTCCCACCTGCTCCACCTCCACCGAAAGAACCTCCTCCAAATCCTCCGAATCCACCACCACTTCCACCACCCGGACCCCAGCCTCCTCCAACGTACCATGGGTTTTTACGATGTGATGATTTGAATTTTTTGGAAACCACGAAGTCAAAAAGTAAACCAAGGAATGCAAAGAAGGGGATAGTAAAGAAGGTAAAGGCCATCGCCCAGAGGATGAGCCCGCCAACGGCACCAAGGACACCACCCAACCACCATGACTTTGTACGACCAAGAACAGCACCTAGCCAAGGAAATATAAAGAAGGCGATCCAGAACAGTATTTGGAAGATCTCCATGCTAGAAGATGTGATTTGCTCCGTTGGTTCGTACTCACCACCAATTGCTGCCTCCAATGCAGAGACACCCGCCTGCAGACCTGCGAAGTAATCACCATTGCGAAAGTGTGGAGTGATCTCATTTTCAATAATCTGGCTCGCAAGAAGATCCGGCATAGCTCCTTCTAGTCCGTACCCTGTGGCGATGAATATTTCTCTATCATCGATAGCTGCCAGTATCAAAATACCATTGTTGACATCAGCTCTTCCCAGTCCCCATTCTCTTCCTATCTCAACGGCAACATCGGCAATAGCTTCACCGTCGAGTGTGTCCACGAGGAGAATGGCGATTTCATTACTCGTCTCAGTGCGATAGGCACTAAGCAGTGTTTCCAGCTGCTGTTTTTCATTACTGCTCAGTACATCAGTATAGTCCGTTAAAAAGCCATCATGTGCCGGAATACTGAATGCATGCGCAACGCCAGATATGCTGAGAGATGCACATACCAGTAGAAGTCCCCATAGAAAAGGACGACTAGAATTCAACATTTGGAGCTTGGTCAGAGCCTTCAGTCGCTTCAAAGAATTGTTCTTCGTCAAAGCCAAACATTCCAGCAATCATATTTGTTGGAAAGCGCTTCACACGAACATTAAATAATTGTACAGATTCATTAAAGTCTCTGCGTGCTGTAGCAATGCGGTTTTCTGTGCCTTCTAGTTGTACCATAAAGTCTCTGAATGCTTGTGTCGCTTGCAGTTGTGGATAGCTTTCTACAGTGACGAGTAAACGTCCGAGCGCTCCATCAAAATTTTGCGCGGCAGCAATCTGTTCACCACGAGACCCAGCACTTTGCCATTGTGATCGTGCGGCAGTGACTTGTGTGAAAGTCTCTTGCTCAAAATCTGCAGCACCCTTTACGGTATTAACCAGATTCGGAATAAGATCAAAACGACGCTGGTATTGTGTTTCGACTTGTGACCATGCGGTTTTTACGGATTCATTTGCAGTAATAAGTCCGTTATACCCACTCCAAAGCCAAAGACCGAGTGCAGCAAGGACGACAATAATAATCCATGTAGTTGAGATTTTTTTCATAGAAAAAGAGTGGAAGAATTAAGAGGAGTATACAGGAAGAACGTTATCTAGCTATGATGCGGTATCATTTGTCCTGTTTCAGCATCGATAAGACTGCTACTTTTCAATTTTCCATCTTTTGCATACGTTTTTACGACAATACAGGGAACACTATTGGAAATAGAATTTTCAAACTGTGCCGTATCACCGTTTGATGCTTCTCGAAGATTCAAAAATGTAGCTAAGATGATTTCAGGAGTGACATCATGAAAATTGGAGAGTGTTCTAATAGCATCTTTAATGCTCATGGTTATACCAATAGGTGCGGTTTTATCAAATCTTTTTTGTGTTTCAGGAGCAGATGAACCATTGGAATCAAAATGGACAAGAAAGTATATGGCATTCCCGGTCTCCTGCATTTCATTATTCAGTTTCAGCAGCACAACATCACTTGTTGTTTTCTCAAGTTGCTCTTCTGCATCTATGGCATTGAATTGCTGAAATGACGTCACAGTTCTTCCTCCGAATCTATTAGATTCCACAAGGGCACACGCACCTTCTGCACTGATTGGAAAAGCTGAATCTAAAGTAGGTTGTGTGGCCATAGTAAGCCACTATATGTCTATTCGTATACTCTGTCAATGTATCACCGCCTTCGTAATACCACGATCGACCCCAATGCATTAAGAACAAATCCTGTCAGCGCCATCATAGGAACAGTGATGTACCCGTAGCGGAAGGTATAGGTTTTGGAACAAGACACTCCCGATGCGTCACATGGAACCAACGGGTCTGTTGGCGGAGCAAAGAACGTTGCGTAAATCTGTTCGATGTAATGATGTAGCGAAAGGACAGCGCCAATAACACATAACGCAAGAATGTATTTTGCAATACCGCGGTCACCTTTCCAGAGTGCAATAGCAAGCAGAACTACTTGTGGATACATGAAAATACGCTGCAGCCAACAGTCTTTACATGGCGTCCATCCTGCAATCTCTGACAAAAATAAACTTCCAAGTGTAGCAGTCGTAGCCACAATCAACATGAGAAGCAGTGCACGCTTGGAAATGACGGTATGAATCTTTTGGAAGCGTGGGAGGAATCCCAATAAAACCAATGCAATAATAATATCTCCAGCCAACACAAGGGCAGAGAGAAAATCGACGACGGGAAAAATAAGACCTTCCATATAAAAGAATAATATCACGTTGCCTCTGTCTCTTCTAGGAAAATATCCAGCAGTCCAAACAGTAAACTAATAAGCAGTGGACCAAGGATGATGCCAGACACGCCAAAATAAGAAATACCACCGATGACTGCTAGGAAAGTAAAGAGTGGATGCATGCGCATACCTCTTCCAACAAGTAGGGGCTGTAAAAGGTTATCGATCATTCCAACGGCAAGTGCTCCCCATATACTCAGTCCAATTCCTGAAACGTAATCTCCACTAATAAATAAATACGCAATGACCGGAGCCAATACGATGGTCGTTCCAATGGTAGGAATCATAGAACCTACACCTGCAATACTTCCAAGTAAAACTGCACTCGGAACGCCAAAGATCATCAGTCCGATACCGGTAACGGTTCCTTGTAAAACGGCAATAATCAACGAACCGCGAACAACGGAGTTCACTGCTTGATGTAGTCTATCAAAGAGTTTTACATCTTCCTCTTTAGTAAGAGGGCTGATGCGGATGATATAGTCGATGAAATTCGTACCGTCGCGCAACATATAAAAGTAGGCGATGGTACCAAGGAAAGTGAGGAAAATGGCATGTACGGTTCCCGCAAAAAACGTTTGCAAACTTCCTGCAAGGACATTGAGTGCCTGTCCTGCATACTGACTGATATTACTAATATCAATGGAGACACTAGGAATATACTGCTGAAGCATGGATTCCAATGTTTGAAGAAAATCGGTGAGAATATTTGCCTGTGTACCACTGCGTAAGTCTGCATACATTCCACTAGCCTCTGTTGCTATCTGGATCCCCAATACAATAAGAGGAATAAGAACCAAAATGTATGTCAGGATGATCATGAAAAAAGCAGCAATCGTTTTTCGTCCTCGGAGCAAACGAACAAGACGTGTATGTACAGGATGAAAAATAACGGCAGCAGTTCCCGCAACGGCTAGCGTTATGAGGTACGGCTGAATAAACGAAAACACAACCATAAGCACTCCACCAAGGAGAAGAAGAAAAAATGCGGATCGAATATACTCTTGTTTCATGTGTGGGAGTATACACTATTATGGTAAATGTATTATTTTTTGCGCTTATGCATATCTTACGATACAATTATCACCAATCATGCATACAGATTGGAAATTATTTTCGGTGTCATGGAGAGTTTTCACTTTTGCCCTATTGGTAGCTGCCTCTGTTCCGTTTGTGTATGCGGCGTATGATACAGATGGGATGGTAGGTTATTGGAAGTTTGATGAAACAAGTGGAAGTACTGCATTGGATGTTTCTGGTCATAATAATCATCTTACGTACAATGGATCACCAACAGTAAGTACCGCAGTTCCTACGACATCGTTTACCAATGCGCGAAGTCTTTCGTATGATGGTTCTGATTACCTAAGTCAGACGACACTTTCTTCTCAGCCGACAAGTAATCTGAGTATTTGTGTATGGATCAATACCAATTCAGCAAGCACTGCGCAGTATATTGCAAGCCTGAATAGAAGTGTATCAAACTTTGAAGATGAGTTTGTGCTGCAGTTAAGTGGATCCAAATTGAGTTTTTGGGATTTTACAAGTCTTGATTATGGTTTTCATGAAGATGAAGAAAGCTCGGGGGTACTCTCTTCTGATACGTGGCATCATGTGTGTTTTACGAAAAATGGAACGGCGGGTATTTACTACATTGATGGGGCGCAAAGTGGAACAAAAACAGCGGGTGCAAATGTAAGCTATGGTGCATCTGATTTCTATATTGGAAGAGATATACGAGATGCAGACAAACAATTTGATGGCGAAATAGATGAGTTGCGTTTATACAATAGAACGTTGACTTCTGCAGAAATTGCAGAGCTTGCTGCAGGGAATCATATGACAGCCATTTGGGACGGTTCTTCTTCACATGATTTCGAAACAGCTGCAAACTGGGACATAAATGTAATACCAGATCCATACACTCATCTTATTGTTCCAGAAAAAGTTGGAGGGGTAGTATTATCCAAGCCTGCATCAGGCGCATCTCTTACAATTGAGGCATCTGGATTTACTGGTTCGTATATTGATCTGCACGGTTTTGATTTTGAATTCACAGACAGTGGAGAGCTTAAAGGTGGAGGAATACTGAAGCTTCTTGGTTCGGAGACGATAAATACTACTACCATTGGAACAACATCTACAGGAACAGTGTTGTACTATGGAACGGGTACGTATACGGGGTTATCAGCTGGGGATTCATATTATAATTTGAATATTAATGACGGCCTAGTGGGATACTGGGACTTTGATGTAAACGAAGGAGGACTTGTTCCCGATGTAAGTGGACATGATCATGATGGAGCGCGCGCCTATACCCCGAACAGTCCTGGGTTTTCTACAGATGTCCCACCAACTGCTTTCTTTAATAGAAATGCACTGAGCTTTGATGGTAATGACTATGTGCACATCAAGCCCGATGTATTTGATGCATTATACAGAAGTGGAAACGGTGGCTTTACTTTTTCTCTCTGGCAGAAATCAGATGCTTCCGCTAATAGTGGTGACAACGATCAAATGCTTATTGGCGTTGAAGGAGGCTACAATAATGGTTGGTCTATGTACTATGACGCCAACGATACGCATCCATCTGTAAACTTTACAAGCGATTTCAGTAATAGAGTAGAGGCAACAGGTTATACGACCTATGACGGAGGATGGCATCATATCGCTGTAACGTATATCAATGGCACAGTGCGCATATTTATTGATGGAGTTGCTGCGGCATCGGGGACGCAAACACTATACGACATCACCAGTGAAAATACGGAAACCCGCATAGGATATGCCGTGGATAATGCCAATTACTTTCCAGGCCTTATCGATGATATCCGCGTATACAATAGACCTCTTGAGGATCATGAAATATCGGCACTGGCAGCAGGGCATGTGCCCGCAACAGCTTCTGGTTCATTTACATTAGACGCAAGTGTAGACATAGATCATAATCTTGCTCTGGAATCGGGTTTAGTCGATGTATCTGGAAGTGATTATCAAATCACTGTTGGTGGGTCTTGGCTGAACTACGGAGGTCAATTGAATCCTCGTGATGGAATTGTTCGTTTAGACAGTGGCACGTCCGATGAAGAAATACGCTCTGGCGGTCAGGCATTTACCAATGTGTCGATTACTGGTGCAGGCTCTTGGGATATCCGCGATCTTTTGGATGTAGATGGATACATCAATCTTACGGGCGGAAATGTAGATGCAACAACAGATAATTATAGCGTGCATGCGTATGATTTTGACCAATCGAGCGATAATTTTGTGCCACGTTCAGGTGTGGTTGTACTCAATGGTTCTAGTGATGTGAGTTCTACAATTGTTTCGACACTCAACGAACTACAAATAGAAGACCCAACAGAAGACGGACTGGTAGGATATTGGAAGTTCGATGAATGCCAAGGGGATACGACTGCCGATTCATCAGGTACCGGAAACAACGGAACCTTGGTCGGACCGCCACTGTGGACAGGATCTTCATTAACTTCGACTATAGTTTTCGATAATTCTTGTGGCCTAAACTACGACGGGACCGGAAGATATGTGGATATTCCGGACGACAATACTTTGGATCTCGGCACAGAATTTACCTTTGCGGGCTGGGCAAAGTTCGATGATTTTGATGAAACCTACTCGTTTATAATATCCAAAGATGGCGTAACATCTGCCACAGACGACAGTTATGATTTTGGTGTCCATACAGCCATGCCATATGTTGCCATTAATGACGGATCGTGGCAGGAATATAGGACAGACTCTACATTATCTACAGATACGTGGTACCACTGAAAAGACATGGAACCAGATTCTTATCGATTACCCTAGTATAAAGACACGTACCACGGACAGCATCATGGGTATGCGTGTAGGCGAACCCTACGCGGGAGGTTTCACAGGTAACATCGACAGTTTTTACATAAATATCAACGGTGACGGTACCCTATTTGATTTTGAATCAATACCTCTTGATGTAAGTAGTGTGCAATTTGTAAATGATCCTAAGTATGTTCGTGAAAATAATGGTGGTGATCTTACTGCACAGATCGTTGCGCCAACATTCGTAACAGCTGTAAATTTCTTTGTGGATGGTTCAGCCACCCCAATCAGCGGCTCCAACATAGGTGGCGCCGGAGCGGATACCGACTGGTGGCGTTTGTATACGCCATTGGCTGCGGGAGAACATGAGATTTCTGCAGAGGTACAAGCGTACGGTAATTGGTACGATGTGAGCGATACGGGTATCGTGTACTCGATCGATTCACCTACAGCCGAGTACATCATTCCTCAGGTTGGCCAAACATTCCGTCCGAATGACAAAGTTGTTCGCGTAAAGGTCGAGGATGAATTTGATCAATTCAAAAACATGGTTGTGACTATCAATGCATCGCCAACTACCGTGCTACGCGATGCATGTACTGCACAAGGAGAGTATTTGCTGTGTGACGTTGCAAATTTGAATTTACCCGAAGGAACATATACAGCTTCAACTACAACCTATACGAAGGCGAACAATCGCTATGACAACCTTCTAAGTGAATCTTTTGTGATCGATGGAACAGCGCCGACAGTCGCAGACTTGGATATTGAAAATGACATTGGAGGTGTCGTAGATAACGAGGTGATTGCTTCCGCTACAGCTGCTGATAACAGCGCTGTCGAAAGTGTAAATTTTTACATGACTGAACCACGCATCTCTGATGGAGCATGTACTGGTAACGGTACGAAGCTGGCTGAAGAACGCGTATTTACGACGGATGGTGATGGTCGTTACCGCACAACATTGGATGTGTCAGCATTTGCTGATGGTGACTATTGTGTTACGGCTCAATCGCGCGACGAGGGAAATAGTAATAGTAGTTTGATTCACGAGAAAGTGACGATTGAACACGTTGTTCCTGACACTACTCCGCCAAATGTTCCAACACACGTTTCGCCTGCAGATGGTTCTGTTCTGAGCTCATCTGCTCTTACGATGGTTGACTGGACAGATGAAACCGATCCATCGTCTCCTGTGACGTACATCTATCAGTCTTCTCTCAGTTCCACTACGAACATTGACGGCTCTTTTGAAACACCTGCCTACACATCTGGCCCATTGAGCGTCTCTCAGATCAACACACCAGGCACGCCGGAAGGAACATACTACTGGCATGTTCGTTCGGTGGATGACGAAGGCAATATGAGTGACTGGAGTACTGCATGGACTTTTAAGATAGATAATACCTCACCTGTAGCTTGTACAACTGAAGACACATCACTTATTGCTCACTGGCGCTTAGATGAAACTGGCACAGGTACAACAGCTCTGGATAGTACAGGTAACGGCAATGATGGTACGTACAATGGTACTTCTGTATCTTTGGACACTGCCTCTCTTGTGTATGATAATCCTCGTTCTCGTGAGTTCGATGGTGTAGATGATTACGTCAGCATTCCGAATGACACATCTCTTCAGCTCTCGACGGGAACCGTCAGTACATGGATCAAAACAGCAGACGCAGGTTCTTCATATCGTTCTATCTTTGCAAAGGGGAATGCTTATGGATTATTCTTAAAGGATAACGTTCTTATTAGTTATGATTGGGGAAGTGCTACAGATCGTACTACTGGAGTAAATCTTGCAGATAACACATGGCATCATGTTTTCTTTCCTTTGCCAGTGGTGTTCCAAATGGAACAAAAATCTACATAGACAATGTTCTGAGTTTGACCACGACAATTACCGTGAGCGATCAATTAGTCGCTCCGGAAATCGGTCGAGGAGGGGCAAGTGGAGGACAGGCGCAATTCTTCAACGGAAATATTGATGATGTTCGTGTATACAGCCGTGCTCTCTCAGAATCTGAGGTGGCTGAGCTAACAGCTGGCCAATGTGAAGACAGCGGTGCAGTCGAAGTTGCACCTCTTGCTGCTTTCAGTAGCGGAGGAGCAAATGGATTCCAATATCGTCAGCACCAACTGGTGAAGAGGTTGAATAACTTTGGAAATCCGAGTCAGGTAAATGCGCCTACAGCTCCTGCTGGATTTGGAGGACCAGAATACTTTGGTGAAGACACAGAATTATTAGACTGGGATCAATTGAGTGGTGTATGTATCGTTCACGATGATTATTTAGCAGATTTGTATACATTCGACATTGTTGACCTGATGTCAGAAAACTTTGCACACATGTTTGGCGTGAGTGAGGAATTCATTCTCGACATCATTCAAAACGGTACGTACTGTGAAAGTGTGTATTCCGCACGTGCAGATGATATTCGCCAAGAGCAGGAGGCAGTGGCTCTTGTAGAGCAGCAGAAGCATGACGAGCTGATGGCCCTGTACCACATGCACAAACAGGAAGTTGTAGAGGTAGCTATCGACTCTGACGGATACCCTGTTTCTACAGACATGATATGGAATGCTTGTATCCGCAACCTTGAAGTATTCCTTCCAGGTGAAACAAAACCTCTCAACTGTAACCGTTACCACAGTGGTAACATGTGGGAGAACCCTGATACCTTCCTTACTTTCGAATGGTCACCACGTCTTGGTAAAGATATCGGTGTAAGAGGGTACGAAGTGGCAACCCACATAGTGGATGCACCAGACTTCTACGCGACGAATCTTATTACAGTGCGAAACAAGAGCATTGCACGCAATGTGCTTTCTGCGTTCCGTTACATGGCTGTGAAGGGTAGCGATATCCTGAAGCAGGTTGTTGCAAAGGATGACAATGACGCAGGTACAGTGGTTCTTGGTGAGACCACTACCATTTCTGAATAAATTCTATAGGGTTGAGCGTAAATTCTTGCGCTTCAGCCTGTGACACAGAAGAACTCGGGGCATACGGCACGTGCCTACCCGGGTTCTTTTTATAATCAACCTGCAAGTGCAGATGCGTACTGTTAGATCTGCCTGTCGATCCTGCGGTTCCAAGTATGGAACCGGGTCGTACGGTTTGTCCTTCGGAAACAGCGATGGTTTCCAAATGTCCGTATAGGGATACGACTTCTTCTCCCGTACCCGGAAGCTTATGAAGAACCATGACATAGTTTCCAAATCCTTCATCTGTGCCTGTGGCGTGAACCATTCCTCCTGCAATGGACCAGATGGGTGTTCCAGGGGCTAGCTTGAAGTCGATACCTGCATGCAGACCTTCAAACTCTCCAGAGTCGAGGTTATATTTCCCGAAAAATCGTGTGGAATAAAACAGCTTCGCCGTAAGGGTCGCTATGTTTTCTTTTGTTAGATTCTTTGTAAGTTGTGACATCGGAATAGTCAGTTGCGACATGTCGTATGTAGGGATATCTACAAAGTCTGACGCATTCATTTCTGCATAAATTCTATCCCATTCATCTGCACTACGCATGGCGCCCCAGTTGGGCGCTTTGCTTATGGGGTATATGGCTTTTCCAAATGCTGGGAAGCTGTCGCTGGAAGAAGTATCAGCTGCTGTGTGTAGGGGCTGAGACGACGATGAAGACACAGAGGAAGATGACAATGAAGAGGAGGACGATGACGACACAGAAGGAGAAGAGGATGGTTTTGGTTTTATTGGTTGTATTCGTATAGGTGCAGAGACAGGAGTTTCTATAACAAGAGGATGATAGACAGGTGTAGGTTTTTTCTGAGAAATGCTGGGTAAAATGACTATTTTCTTCTCTGGAGCAGCTGGTTTTCCCACAGTCTTTTTAATAGATACCTGATTTTTCACAGGAAGATTGGGGACGATTTGCATCTGCAAAAAATGCCCCTGATACCGTGTTCCAGATAAAGGACCTGAAATACTAAGCCCTACTGCCAAGCCAAGCAGAATACCAAGAGAGGCATGTCGACCATAGCGTTGGCAACACGAATGAAGGAATCGAGCGGTGTTTGTGTGTGTGTATTTAATGTATTATTATACCTTATTTTACTATATTTGTAAATATATGAAAATCTCCAAGAAACACGTGACTATACGAGGATATATCCATAGGATCACGTGTCTTTTGACACTTATGCACATCTGGATTCTTTCAAAAAAGGCCAAATTTGATTCGTATGAAAACGTGCGATTTCGCGAAACTGCTGAAAAAATGGGAATAGTCGTGACTATGGTTGCTCCCGAAGATTGTGAGATTATTGCGACCAGTGAAGGACGCAAAAGTATCTATATTGAAAAACAGGAGATTGATACATTGCCGGATTGCCTGATCCCACGCACAGGTTCTGGGACAAACTACTTTGCCTGTGCGGTGATTCGTCACTTAGAGCGTTTGGGTGTATTTGTTTTGAATACGAGCGCAAGTATTAAGCATGCCATGGATAAAATGGAATCCATTCAAACATTGGCATCGGAAAATATTCCTGTTCCCAAAACTATTCTTGCAAAGACTCCACTAGATTTGGAGCTCATTGAAAAGGAATTTTCGTATCCCCTTATCCTTAAAAAGGTATCGGGATCCGAAGGAAAAGGGATCGTCATGTGTAAAGACCATGCACAATTAGAAGATACTATGGATCTGTTGGATTCCAATCTAAATGTCATTATTCAGGAATGTATCAATACCAGTCTAGGAAGAGATATTCGTATCTTTGTTATTGGAGGAAGGGCTGTCGGCGCTATGCAGCGCACCGCCAGAGCAGGAACATTTAAGGCAAACTACAGTGCAGGAGGAACAGTGGCTCCTATAGACCTCACACCAGAAATGGAATGGCTGGCTGTGGAATCTGCACGTCTGATAGGCTTAGATATTGCTGGGGTCGACCTCCTTTTTGGTGACGTTGGTTATCAAATTTGTGAGATCAATTCTGCTCCGTATTTCCAAGGTTTTGAGGAGGCGACACAGATAGACATCGCAAAAGCAATTTTTGATTATGTTCGTATTCGACGCGGGGAAAGTTAAGAAAAAGAAAGGATAGTGTTCTTGTCATGTTGAAGAAAAAATCCTAGAATGATTTGCTATGAGCATTGATATCCATTTAAAGGCAGCAGAAGACACGAAAAATAAAACGTCGCTCGGTGAAAGCATTTTCGTGCAGTTGCGCGCACAGATCGCAGAGGTATTCCCGAATGATGATAAGCAAGCATGGTCATGGACCTCTGAGGATTACAGTGACAATAATCTCGATAAAACCGAGGAGACCTATCAGCAATGGTATGCAGAAAAATTTGTAGGTTCTGATGAGTTTTCCCAACTCTTCACTAAGAGAATGTTTATGGTATGGAATGAGCTTCAGTCAGAAGGTTTTACTGCAAATAATAAAGAACTATGGGAACACCAAAAGGCATTGTTTGCATGGACATCTTTAAATATCTGTACTGGGAATCGCGAAGAAATGGCAAAGCTGCTTATTCGTTCTCCATATGGAAGTGGAAAGAGCTTGGTAGTAGGCCTTATTACACGTGCATTCCATGACGCACAATTGGAACTGCTTCATGAAGATAAAGTCTCTCCACAGGAATTACCGACAGGTGCGCAGATTTTTGTGAAGAAAGAGCATATGGTGCAGAATGCAAACGGAGTTGGATATAGTATTTTACAGCCTCCTTACAATGTAGAACGAGCAGATATTAATCAGTATTGGAGGGATATGAACGCTCGTCACTGCGAAGTATTTTCTGATATTTTTTCACAACCAAAAAAGGAGGCAGATCCATTTTATGCAATTTTTCGAGAAGGAGAAGATGAGGAATCAAGTACTGTTACACAGCGGATAAACGCTTATCTACAAAATAATAAGAAGACTGTAGAAGATGACAAATCACAGCAGATGCTAAGTGAACTGAAAGATTTAGCAGAAGGAAAAATCGTATTCTTACCAGATATTGAAAATAATATTGTTCCACAGCCTGCACAGCAACGTGAGGAGTCAGATGGTGCAGTGCGTTTCAAAGGAGACAGTGCTCATGCACTTGAGCAGCGTGATGACTACTATATCGCAACGTCACATAAGTCTCTTTCACTAGAGCCTACAAAATATAGAACAGTCCCAAAAGAAGACGAACCAGCACAGTTTGCCCTTGTGTATGGCGCAGCACTTACTCGTCAGTATGATCGTATTCGAAAAGACTTACAGCAGCTTGCAAAGAGGTGTAAGGCACTTTTTATGGATGAGGCAGGTCGACTAAACCCATACACCGTAGGTGATAGTGTTGCACAGCACAGCGGGGCATTGCCTATTACAATCGGAGTAACAGGTTACGACAAAGGCGTTGAAGGATGGACACGCTCTCCAACAATCTCTGAAGAGACGATGATAGAACAAGGCCTTATGAAGCCAATTGCATACGTTGGCATTGGAAATGCAGAAAGCCCACCATCACCAGCAACAGAGGAGGCATGGACGTCATACGAAGAAGCGCATTTTCATGAGTATGATGCTGCAAAAAAGTTAGGCATACCACAGCCACAGGAAAGAGACACTGTTATATGCGCCAAAGGTGACAACGTTCATGAGTATGCAAAGCGCATTCAGTTAGCACATGCAGAAAGAGACATTCCTGTAGAGGTATTTGTCTACCATGCTGATGTGCGTGATAGAAAGTCTTCTGTGCTCAATGCGTTTAAGGCACCCAGAAAAGAGGGAGATCCAAAGCGTATTCTTGTTGCATCAAATACACTTATTGCAGAGGCGATTACCATTCCAAATGCAGAGGTGTATGACGTTGTCGATCCACTGATACCATACTTGATGGACCAGCTTCGAGGGCGTCTTGGCCATGTACGAAACCTCAAAGGAACCAAAAAGGAACGGGAAAATGAACGAACGGTTATTCGTGAGCTCTTCTTGCATAAAGGGAAAGATCCGTATGTGCGTGTTGTCGCAAAGAAGTTTGGATTTGAAGATGATGTCCCAGAGGACAATGCGTCGTGGCTACCAATGCAGAATATGATTGGTCTGGCGAAGTACATTGCGGATAAAGCAAAGCGACTTGGAAAAGCAAGAGATATTATGGACTCACCAAAGGTGTGGCGTCGTAAAAAGAAGGTACAAGGTGGTGTGGAAGAAAAAGTAGGCACACCGTTAAATCATACAAATCCACATGCAGTGCTCATTGCTCAAAGACGCGCAGATCGACAGAGGCGTCGACTAGAAAGAAAAGCTATAAGAGAAGAGGAAGAAAAGAGGAGAAACAAAAAAATCTTGTTAAGCGTAAAAGAGAATATACATACAAAATTACCCCTAGGATTAGGGCAAAAGACGAATATTGAAGAAATAAATGAGGGTAGGAATAACAATCACTTTAAACCAACAAGAGCAATACCTGGAAGTAAAGAAATGGTTGAAGTGATGATTTTTAGAGAGTTCATGGGACTACCTTTGAATCACCCTGATGATAGAAAGGATCATAAATTACTACCAGAAGACTCATTTTTGTATGACAATGATCCATTGGATGACATGGAGCCTGATATTGATGATTTATTTGAAGTAGATGATCTATAATATATTGTTTGATGAATAAGATAAACGAATTTCCATCGGGTTGGGATGAGCGTATTTCGCCTGACAAAGATGCAATAGAACTATGGGATACAGAAGGACTCGACGGGTGTGAGTTAATGGCTACAGAGAGAGGTAATCAGAAACTACAAGAGGTGTACAAAGAAACACAGTCTATGTTGCCAAAGATTATCGCTGCAGTACGATGGTCTCATCTAGGATTGACGAGAGATGACATAAAGGGAAACGTTGGCCTTAGTGGACACGGATACAAAACTCTGGAGACAGATCTTGAGGGCCGTTTCCCTATGTTCTATACATACGAGAATTTATTCCGTTTTTGGAAGGATGAAGCAGATATCTCGATAGGAGTCCGAGAGCGGTGTTTAGATCTTTTAAGCTTTCCTCATATTTTTGAGCAGAAAAATCCAAAGAGAGGTGAATCATACAATCCACAACCAACATTGCTTGATGTTATCGAGGAGTCTCGCGCAGGTATTGGGTACACATTGAATCATCTTGATATGAATGCGTATTATCATCGAATGGGGTATGACGTTGGACATGAAACCATTAATGATGCTTTCCCAGGGCACTGGTCTCGGTTACATACACGAAAGGATTACGGGACAGTCCCAGGAGCTGCCGAGGTTATGGAGATGGTAGATACTATGTATGGAGATGATCCAAATATGCACGCATTGCGCTTAGTAGAAGGAGAAGGGGTATGGAGAGAAGTTAAAATGAACCATTTCAGAGAAAGAGAGGTCGAAGTACCAATGGCAAAGCTCCTTACTGGCATAGAGTATGACATGGCAAAAAATTGGGAGTGGCAGTATAAAGACGGTCGCAAGAAATGGTCTGAATCTATGACGTTCCGTGCAGAAGCTATCAAGGAAGTCTATGGCCTGACAGATCTTCCTGCTCAGCGATTAACACAAACAGAGTATGTTGATTGGGAGGAGATCGAACATATTGCGAAAAAGGTTATTCCATTAGAGCAATTAGATCAGTATAAAAAAGAATGGGAAGAGGAGGTAGAACATGAGCACCAAAGGAAAAGTTTTCGTAGCGTTTCTCTAGAGGCAATGGAAAAAAAAGGATTGAATTACAAGTCTATTGCGGATGTATTGGGCTTAAAGATAGACAGCTCGAAACGAAAGAAGGCGGATGATGAACGCAGCACAAGAGATAGACCAGAAGCACAGGTTCGCCAGATTATTTGCTACAACAGGCAGAGCAGCAGTGTCGCAATTGAGGGGATACTACGGTGCTTATCAGATGATGAGGAAGACTACCAAAGAATCAGAGATGTCTATGTAGAAGAAAGAGAACGCTATTACAAAAGAACAGGAGCAGCTATTTCTGGAGAGGGGCTTCATATGAGAATCCTAAGAGAGCTCGGAAATGTTTCAATGAAGGATCTTGCAAAGAGGTTTTTGCCAAAAAAATCACAATCAGATAAAAAAGCAGTTCGAGCAAAAGACATCGAGCTACAACGGCTCGAAAGGCAGGAAGGAAAGACACATACTATCACATATGAAAAGGTGTATCGGGTTATCGAACAAGAGATCGCTAAGTGTGCAGAAGAGGTGAAAGAGGGGGTTGCAAGACTCGATGCATTTCCAGAAGAGCTCAAAGATTTCACATCGATAGAACAGATGGCAGCTAACTGCATCAAAGGAATGAAAGGGGCAGTGTACGTCCATGAAGCAATGGAAAACAACACAGGAAACGATGCAATCTGGCTTCGCTCTGATGTTATACAAAGTGTTGCAGAAGATGGTTTTGTTCCAACTCTTCCTTCTCTTCGACTTATGGCAAAAAGTACAACAGGCCAAGTATTGTCAGAAGAGGTTGTTCGAGACTGGTATGAGAAATTCCCAGAACAGCTTGAGAAAGGGAGTCCTCATTTTAGTCATAATTTTCCTGTGACAAAACCACTTGCGAGAAGTCTCTGTACAATGATGAGCGCAAAGGATGCGAGCATTATTCAATTCTTTAATAGAACACAGGGGATAACGCCAACACATGGTACAAAGCTTGTGCGTGATATTGAGAAAGGAAAAATCCCCGAGAACAGAATGGAATGGGTCCGAAAGATTGCGATTGCTGCAGGGTACAAGCCTCGATACGGAGATCATGAACCATCGGTTGAATATCGGTTCTTAGAAGAATTATTTTCCAATGGGCAAAATATAAAAAAAGCCCTACAGGTAGTCATTCCACTGCTTCAAAAAGAAAAGAGGGATGTGCACCCTATACACCTTCCTGGTGCAACAATGTCTGAAGTGCAAAAAGCGCTGCAAAAACTATCGTAAATGCATATACTTATACAAGTAGCATCAGAAATTGCGACTCATCAATAATAGTCACATTGAGTTCTTTTGCTCTATCAAATTTACTTCCTGGACTGTCTCCTGCAACAACGTAGTCTGTCTTCTTAGAAACGGCAGAGCTCACCTTTCCTCCACGTTCTTTTACTGTAGATATCACCTCCTCCCGTGCAAGAGAGGGAAGTGTTCCTGTTACGACAAATGTTTTACCAGCAAAGATCTGCTTCGCATGGCTTCCTTGTGGGAGCAGCGCAATGACGCCAGCATTTTCAAATTTATGGAGCAATGCACGGTTATCCTCCTCGGAAATCCAGTCCACCAGAGACTGTGCCACTTTTTCACCGATGCCATCAATACCCGATAGTTCCTCCACAGTTTGCTGTTGCAGAGTTTTGGCTATGTCTGCCATAGAGATACCGTCAACGTTCTGTATGTCGGTACTGTCACTGAACAACGACGTTTGTGATGCGCTGCTATGTATGACCACCGTATGTTCTGTGTGTGGCCATTCTATGCGCTTCGCAAGGATTTCTGCCGTCTCTCTGCCGATATGACGAATGCCAAGTGCAAACAAAAAGCGGTCCAGAGGAATATGCTTTACCCTTTCAATGGCACTCAGAACTTTTTCTGTCTTCTTTTCTTTAAACAAAGGAAGGACGATGAGATCTGCATATTGCAGATAAAAAATATCTGCAGGGTCAGAGACCAATTCCTGACTGAGGAGTTCGTCGATAGTTTCTTTCCCGAATCCTTCGATGTTAAAAGCATGACGTGATACGAAGTGTTCGATCTTTTCTTGACGAACAGCGCTACAGTTATTACCAGAACACCTATGCACAGCTTCTCCTTCCGGTCGAATCAATGCAGATCCGCAACTGGGACAATGTAAAGGGAAGTGAAAAGGACGACTATGTTCAGGTCGTAAGTTAGGCAACACTTCTACCACTTCAGGGATAATGTCTCCCGCTTTTTGGACAACAACGGTATCACCGATACGGATGTCTTGGCGTTCGATTTCATCCGCATTATGCAGTGTGGCACGCGTCACAGTGGTTCCTGCTAGTTGGACGGGGCTTAAGTGTGCAACGGGAGTAATGGCTCCTGTACGGCCAACCTGCAACTGAATATCGAGTATCTGTGCGGTCTTTTGCTCTGCGGGAAATTTGTATGCTCGTGCCCACCGCGGTGCCTTTGCTGTAGAGCCAAGGTCACGTTGTAGGCGTATGTCATTCACCTTGATAACCACACCGTCTATGTCGTAGGGAAGACTGTCTCTTTTTTTCTGAAAATCTTCATACATGTTTTCTACTTCTGCAAGGCTCTGCACTAGTCTTGTTTCGGTATTTACAGGCAAACCAAAACGCTCCAGTCGTTCCATAAGTTCTTGCTGCGTGGCGATGCCGAGAGCATCGATGGTATCTTTCCCCATGGCATAACAAAAAATTTGTAATTCTCTTTGCGCAGCAATCTTCGGGTCTAGTTGTCGTAAAGATCCCGCTGCGGCATTACGCGGATTGGCGAATTTTTCCTCTGGCTTTAGGGCTGTATTCAATTTTGCTAAAGAATCTTTTCGCATATAAATTTCTCCAGAAACTTCTATAAATGCAGGAGGATCTTTTACCTCTTCGGTAAAAGAAAGAGGAATAGACTGCACGGTTTTAACAGTATGCGTAACATCTTCCCCTTCGATACCGTTTCCTCTGGTAATAGCGCGATACAGCAGATAGCGACCGTCGCTTTCATATTGATAAATAAGGGTTACATTCAATCCATCAATTTTGAGTTCCGTAAGAAAATCAAAGGAGACATGTTCTTTGCCAAGAGCTCTGCTCATTTGATCCGTCCAGTCTTCCAGCTCTGCAAAAGAAAATGCATCGAATAACGATTCCTTTGGCGTGATATGCGAAATTTTTGGGAGTCTTCCATCTAAAGGTGCACCGACACGTTGTGTTGGGGAATCTGCTGTGATGATCTCTGGAAATTCCTTTTCGAGTGCAATGAGTTCTTGCTTCAGGGCGTCACGTACATCTTCGGATGCTTCTTCTTTATCTTCAATAAAATACGCTGTATTGAGTCTCCAGATTTCTTTGCGGAGTTTTTCAGCGCGCAGCGTGGCAGTAGAAAGATCCATAGCTGCATTATTCCCTATAAGCTCCTATGTTTCCACTATTCTAAGTTTTTCATCCAGTCATAGGTTTCCTGATCAATGGAACCTGCTTTGTAGAGTTCTTTAGCATGTTTACTGAAAGTACACATTCCTGCTTCTTTTCCTGTCTGGATAACAGACTCCAGTTCTTGTGTACGACCATCACGAATAATGTTGCTCACAGCGGCGTTGTTTACCAAGATCTCCCTATGGGCGATGCGTCCTCCAGAAGCAGCTGGAACCAGCCTCTGGGCAATGATTGCCTTTAGGGATAATGAGAGCTGTGTACGGATCTGCGTTTGCTGATGCGGAGGAAAGACATCCACGATACGGTCAACCGTCTGTACGGCATTGGGCGTATGAAGCGTGGCAAACACAAGGTGCCCCGTCTCTGCCATAGTGAGCGCTGCTGCAATGGTTTCGAGGTCTCGCATTTCTCCAATCATAATGATGTCGGGATCTTGGCGAAGAATGTGTTTCAAGGCTTCCGGAAAGGAAGAGAAATCGCTACCGAACTGCCGTTGGCGCACGAGTCCTTTTTCACTCTGAAAAATAAACTCAATAGGATCTTCCAGTGTCACGATATGCCCTCCTTTATGTGTTGCAATATGTTGAATCATGGAAGCAAGTGAGGTTGTTTTTCCAGCACCTGTTGGTCCCGTAAAAAGAATAAGCCCTTCACTCATTTCGCAAAGATATTCAATGTCGGTCAGTCCCAGATCCTCAATGGTCGGAATAACGGTCGGAATAATACGTGCAACAAGTCCCATATTTCCTCGTTCAAAATGGCAATTGACACGCAGGCGTACGCCTGTGGATGTACTGTAACTAGCATCCATTTCTTTTTGCTCCTTAAAGACTTTGAATTGTGCTTGTCCAAGAACGGAACGAATAAATTGCTCTGCTTTAGCAGAAGTGGCTTTTTGCTTCCCCTGATGCTCCAGCTCCCCATCTATTCGAAACATAATGGGAGAACCCACACAGATATGCACGTCAGAGGCGTCTGCTTTCGCGGCTTTATTGAATATGGTATCTGCAAGAGAACTCATCTCTCCATTATAGCAGATTTTGGCCTATAAGACTATTCCTCTCCTGTATCACTACTCATGGCAATTGCGAGTTTTCCGATCTTTTCTACGCGTGCTTCGTCGAGGCCTTTATCTGCCGCTTCTTCTAGCCATAAAGAGAGTATATCCAGCTTTTCATCCGCACTTAGACTATGTCCTGCACAAATATGCACTCTTTCGTCCAAAAGCTTGATAATCTGGAGATCCAGTTGTTCCAGTTGTTCTTTGATATCTACAAGTGTCATCATGCAGCGCATCATGGTGTATTTTTTCAAAAAAACAACTGTCAAAATATAAAAATATATTATGAATGCATTTCGTGAATTTGGGTTTCCATTGCCAAACAGCCGTATATTTTGCTGTTAGAAACCGCTATACGCAATTACAGGGTCTTGAAGGTGTTCTTTTAGGGGAAAGAACTTAAAATTTTACCCTGAAACAGTCAATGTAAGGCAAAATTGACATCTCAAAAGCCTGACATGCTTTTTTTGGCTTTATAAAGCGCTTTTTTCGTGTAGAGTACATAGTTCAATGACTTCTTTACCTGCCAGCATCGAAACATATCTGCAAGAAGCAGGGTTTTCGATTACGGAGATTCTGATACTCAAAAGGCTCTTAGAAGGCCGTGCAATGACACTGAGAGAGTTGGCTGCAAAAACTGGGAAAAGCACGGGGGTATTGGACCAGGCAACAAAGAAATTAGCTGAGAAAAATATCCTTGGAAAAGAGCACATTAATGGATCTCCAAAATACGCATTGGCTTCATTGGATGCTATCCAGTATTGGATGCAGAAAGACATGGAGCAAAAGAAAGAAATACTACGAAGAAAGAAAAAAGATTTTGATGCATTTCTCTCTACGGTGACACATACAAAAGACAGGCCAGAGATGCAATACTTTGAAGGAATAGAAGGAATACAAAAGGCATTTACGAAACTTCTAGAGAAAAAGGAGTCCGAGTGGCTACATTTTATTCCAGCTCTGACGAAAGAGGAGGACGATCCTTTGCAAGAATTTCGCGTCAATGTGTTTCGAGAACGACGAAAAAATAAAACATTCATGCGATCCATCAGTCAAAATATTCCTTTGGGACATCGGTATAAACATAGGGATATTTTTGAATATCGTGATACGCGCCTGGTAAGCAGTGAACAGTTCCCTGTGTGCTTTGAAGAATTTATTGTCGGCGATACCGTTGCGTGTTTTGACATGCCAAATCAAAAAGCAAGCTTCATTCAATATCCGGAGTTGGCGGCCAGTCAGAGGCATATGTTCGAAATGTTATGGTGCCTGGCTGAAGAAGGTGTCACAGAAGAAGAATGCACAGTGGTAGCAGCGCAAACACATCCTGCCAAAGAGCCAGACATAGAAACAAGAGTACTGTCGGGATTACGAGAATGTATTATTTTTCGTAAAAATATTGTGCTTATAGCAAGTATTGTCCTCCTGATAGGAACACTGTCCTTTCGAATATTCTAGTTTACAGTGAACGAAGATTGGCACGAGAAACACTGTCCATGAGCCGAAAGAAAATAGTAGCAGCTTCTGCCCTGTTTAAAGTGAGGTAGGTACCAAAGGTATTGTCAGGGTTTCCTTTCATCATTTCTAATGTTTTTGCAACGGCAGTATCGACAAAGTAGGTACTGGATACGGGGACATCAGAGAAGATCTGACCCCGATCCATAATACTACCTAAACGAAGATCTTGTGCAGAAAGTAGAACACCACCAACTACTCTATTGAGTAATGATGCGGTTTCCCCTCGCGTAACAGGTTCATTGGGTTCCAATGTTGTAAGAGAGTCTGTCCAGCCTCGGTTGCGGAATGTACATGCGGCATCGTAGGCGTAGTGTCCTTGTGGTATGTCATTATATTCTATGGGGCAGTTGAGAGTATCTATTACATGCATTTCACGTAGTGTTCTATAAAATATGGTAATCAGTTGCCCACGAGTTAGTTGGTCTCCCGCTCCATACCGTCCGTCGTCGTATCCTCGAATAATGTTGCGATCACGTAAGCTAACAATGGGCTGTTCTGCCCAAGAAGGAATGTTATCGACGAAAGGGTTCTCAAAAGGTGTCGAAGGTTGTGGGGCACGGATATGAATAGTTTGTTCGTCGAAAAATCCATTAGCTTCTGCACGAATAATGACATCACCACCAAGACCATTGGATTGAAAAGAGCATGATTGTACGCTTTCACAAGAGCCCTCTAAAGAGCCATAATCTTGACCTTCGATCATAGTCCAGTTGGCATGAAGAGGGACGGTGTAGGTGACATAGTCTCCTTCTGCAGTGAGCAATACATTTTCATTGGAGTCTATGGAAAAATCGCTATAAGAACGAATCTCTAAGCGTCGCAAACCTGCAAGATTGTTTGCAGTAAGGGTAAAAGTAGAAATAGCCGCCAAAGAACTGAGCCCAACAAGACCCATCAAAAGCATGGTTGCTTTATGCATAACAGAATTCATTAGTCCGTAGTATAAGGTAAATGCACCGTGAAATGCGAATCTCGTTTTTACAGCGAGTTTTCAAGACTAACCTCTAACGAATTCAATACAGATTCTATCACACGCTGATACAGCATTTCTGTTTTTTCTTCTGTGGTAATACTAATAGTAAGTACACCACTGCGATTAGGTCTGAAAATGGTATATTCTTGTGTATGCAGAATCTTGCTACCCAGATGCCGTGATCCATTGGTAAATATAGTCTCGTGACCTTTCCATTGCAGTTTTTTTAATGTCTCCAAGTGAAAAGCAGGATCCAGTTTAAGGGAGGAAGAAATGCTGTCTGCAACCATACTCACTACACCTGTACCGACAAGTGCTTCACTTGTTGTTTCGCTGATAGTAATAACAGCCCGTTCTGCAGGGTCTGCAAGAATATCGCCATCAAAATCATGCGTTGCATTTTCCAGAGACCATGAAGATGGATAGCGTAAAATGTAGCCATGTGTATCACTTTGATATCGAACGGTAGGGGATAGTCGAACGTCATCATCAGCAATATCTTCAATGACAGGTGCACTAAAGTGCAGCCCGTCAAATAGGTCTTGCTGAAACTTCGGTATATCATTTTCCGCTATCATTACGACAACCGTTGCAATACTGAAGGCAAAAGCACTGACGATGAGGAGATTTTTGGACATGTGGTGTATTCTGTAGGTGTTGGTATTACATAATATATTATACAATTATATATATGATTAGTCAATCATCAGGTAAAATGTATGATAAGGCAATCTGGCTACCATTTTTCGCTATTTCACTTGTCGTTATTCCTATATTTCACCTAGGATTTGAAATACCAAAATTGTTGTGCACCGCTCTGTTTTCACTGTGTGCAGCATTCTATTTGCTATATACCAGAAAGAGAACAGTAGAAATAGCTATGGCAAGCGTGGCTGGAATGTTCCTTCTGTTGTTTGTTAGTATACTGATACTATCTCCGTTGTGGTCCGTTGCATGGGTAGTGAGCCTTTTGGGTTCTGCACCACGGTATCAGGGAGTTCTTTTTCATATGGCACTGGTATGCATTGCCCTATTTTGTGCGGTACTTTCACAAAATCCTCATGGGAAACATGCTGTAAAGCAGGCCCTTCTTATCAGTAATATTGTCGTTATTGCGTATGGAATTCTACAGATGATGCATCTAGATCCCTTTGCATTTTTATGGGATAGCAATGCATTTCTCGGGAGAACGTTTTCTACAATTGGTCATCCCAATGCCTTGGGACAGTACATTGTGTTGACGGTACCATTTTGTATTCGTGAGATTTTCCTCACACAAAAACAGAATAAAAAGATGGTATGGACAACTGTGGTGATTTTGAATGCCATTGTTCTTGCAGGAACAGTCAGTCGCAGCGCAATGGTGGGACTTTTGTGTATAACCTTGATCTATGCACCTTTTTTAAAACAATGGTGGCATTCATCAACAACACTACAACGCATAGTGGTATGTACGGTTACAGTATTGGCTATAAGCCTTTCTTGTTTTCTTTTCGTACAACGCTTCAGTCAGTCTTATGTCGAACATCGAAGTATATCTGCCAGAGAGGTTATATGGAATACGGGATTACCTATGATTATAGACCGACCACAGGGATACGGTCTTGAAACATTATCGTTTGTTACGCCTTCTTTTTTGGATAAAGAAATATATGCCTATGAAACATTAACGACAGTTGTAGATAGGATGCATAACCAACCATTAGAGTTACTAGTTACACTTGGTCCATTGGGACTGATAGCATATTACGGATTTATTATATCTCTGGTATACCAATTATGGAGAAAGCGTACGAAGAAACCGTCTTCATGGGAACTGGCTATTTTAAGTGCGATTGTAGGATATAGCGTCGCTTTACTTTTTGGATTTCCTTCGGTGACAACAGCAGTGTTTTTTTGGACCATTGCAGGGGTTGGTCTTGGGAGTGTCTCTATAAAACGGACAGGATATAGACTGCCTTCATATATTCTAAACAGTGTTTTTTGTATTGCATCAGTTGTACTGACTATCACTGCGGTTCAGTGGATACAGGCGCAACGGTATTCCAGTATCGCTCAGGGGGCATCTGGAATGGAACACTTGGCATACCTTCAAGAAGGGATCATGGCATTTCGATTTGATCGGCAGGCGATCATGCAAGCAACTCAAACGCATATAGAAGCATACGAAAAAACAAAAAATCCTGAAATACGAAAAGACATTTCACTGCTTCAAGAAATGCATCATTCCCTTACTGGCGATTCTGATGGTGTATTTTTCTTATTACAGAGTTGGAATGCGGCTGTCCAAGGGGAAGAAGAACAGTCAGCAGTATCCTTACAAAAAGCGCATAGGCTATTACCAAATAGTATTACCTATTATAGGTCCGCCATGCATATCGCACATATTTTCGGTGATACGATAAAAGAAGAGGAGAGCAGAATCGCTCTGCTGGCATTACTTCCAGAGGCATATTTTCAAGAAGGTTCACAAACGCGTCGTTTGTTACAAAAGCAGCATCCATGGCTTTTACCTATGACGCACCTTCCACCATGCGGTGAGGATGGATGTCCCGATAATTAACAGGACAGTCGCAACAAAATAAGCAAGGAGTTGAGGTGCTGCTAAGATGGCCAACCCAATAAACACACAGAGCAGTCCATTGAACAATAAAGCGTTGCCAAACTGTGAGGAGCGA
>Ga0222632_1000156_pt1 | contig 47208 bp, 37 predicted proteins | sample AntAcemetageno46_FD_179828 | JGI IMG/M metagenome (GOLD analysis project Ga0222632, IMG submission 179828) | Saline water microbial communities from Ace Lake, Antarctica - #46 | ecosystem: Environmental > Aquatic > Non-marine Saline and Alkaline > Saline | place: Antarctica: Ace Lake | collected...
AGACGGCCTACGCGAAGCGACCTAATCAACCTACCTGCAACCTTGACTCACTCTAAATATAATACACTACATCAAACATAGATCTGAGATCACCTTGGAGTTTTAACAACTGGTGGGACATCCCCGAGCACCTCATAGGCTCCATAAAACTCAGCCTTGTTGCCTTCGATCCCGATAAAAGAGAGAAGCACCTCGCATTTATGAAATGGTTTAACCGTTGGAGATTGCTCCGTCTGATAAAAATCAAAATGCCCCTCATCGACGATCCGCGTGATCGAACGATTCAAATGATCCACATGACGCACCAGTTTGATCTGGTCTTCGACAACATCAAGGCCGTCGGCTTGAAAGAGCTGTTTTACTGTAAGCAAATCATTCCTCCCTCTTCACTTCCTTCATCGTGTGCCCTTCGGCATTTTTCCATTCGATCCACCCGTTGGCATGGGCGCCCATGATCACTGAGGCCGCGCCGCTGGGGGATTTAAATTGATAATCCTCGGTGAACACCAGCCCTTGGCCGCTATCTTTGAGGATCCCATCAGCGATCATCTTTTCGCGACGCTTCACAAAAGGCGCGCCCAACGCGCTCTTCGTCAGATCCTTACTGCATCGCGAACCTTTATGCACTACGAGGCCTTCATCCGTGAAGGTCGCGGTCGCCTTAACGCCCCGCCTAGAGAGGTGCCAGGTTTCTGCCACTGACTTCGGGTCTTTCGAGATCAACGGCTCGAAGATCGGATACGCCAGACTCTGGAGCAGGAGAGAACCCGTCTCGAAGATTTCTTCGACTTCAGCTAGAATCGCTTCAGTCACGAAGGGCTCGCTGCCTGAGTCACCGTTTTCCAGCTTGTATCGGTTCGCCGCCTTGGCATTCGCGATAGACTTCCATTCCAGCCACTTGATATGCGCCTGCGTAAAGGACTGCGTCCGAGAGACCAAAATCACCGCCCGCGTCCAAAATTCCTTGTTCGCATCGTGGCTCTTGAGGCGCTGTTTCAGGTTTTCCGTCTGCCCGATGTAGGCCAAGGGCTTACTGCCTTCATCATCGCCGCCAAACAAGAAATAGGTGCCGATATAATGAGACTCTGGCCGAGCAAAGAATTCTTTCAAATGCGTGCGCGGCACCGAGATCGCTTGCACGATCCGTGTCGTCAGTTCGGCAATCTGAATGCCTGCGGGCGTGCCTTCGGGGAGAAAGACTTGGAGTGTTTTTGGGGTGGTTTTCATAAAGTCCTAATTATTTGAGAAGGGCATGTCTGGATCAGGACGACCAAGGATCGCGCCGGTCGCGTCGACTCTATTTGCAACATATAAGTGCCCATCACCCATCGGCTTAGCTCTGCCGGATATCCAGTCTTGAATCACTATTACTATTCTTAATTCGAGAGGATCTTCTGTTTTTAAAGTGGGAATTGGCTTTAAATCATTAGGTGTCAGAAAAAGCTCTAGCTCTTTGGGGTCGAAGGTGTAATTCGTCCAAGACTGCTCTCCGCCCACTGTTTGTCCTATGTGCATGAGTGCTTTAAGTAGCAGCATTAAGTCCTTTGTTTTTAGGACTAGGCTTCTCGCCCATTGCTTAACCTGATCTCCCTTCCCCCATTTTCCTAGCGTTTTTACCAAGCTACCGGCATTAGGACTTACTAATAATTCTCCAGTCTCAGCTTTGCGCTGCAGCATCGCAGCGATTTCCTCCTTTGCTTGGTCAATTGCCGACTGACTAATGAGAATTTTCTCAGTCAGCAAGTAAGTGTTTCTTGGGTTTTCTTTATCGGTGTTGGCGTAATAATCTAAGTAATACACTAGGCCATCCAAAACGGTGGCACTTTGGCAATAGCTTAAGATAATATCGTTTCGTTCAGCTTCTTCAGGAATCTGAGCGAGCAGATTGTGTATAATCTCACAAAGCCGCCATGACCCGCCGGTGTCTAGGTAGTCGCTCTCATCGTTTTGAGGTAATGAGTCAGAGAGCTCAAATAGTTCATAAATGAGTATCGGTATGAGCGATTCGGGAATGTCCTCTTTGAGTGCGCGCAGATAATTCATTAACTCATCGAAGCCAGTCCTATTGTTGAATTTCGACTTGCAAATCGCTCTAATATCCTTTGGAGATGTGTTTTCCGAAAGTAGTCGAACAATATCCTCATATGGAATCTCGTCCGGCTCCATGTTCAGATGAAAATACTTTGGGAAGTGCCTGGAATGGCAAATTCTCAGGTCGCAAAACCACCTCTGTTCGATGGTCGCGTTTTGTGAAAAGTGCTCGCTAGCTTGTGGGAAGAGTTGATGCATCAACGCGTGCAAGATAGCTTGTTCTTTAGGTGAGCTTTTGAGTTTTGCGCTCGCTGCTTCTATGCCACGCTTGATAGGTGCGTTTTTATTAACATCTGACGAATAGATAGATAAGATGTCTTCGGCATCGCCGCTAAAGAATCTGGAAGTTTCCTTGTAAGCGTTAGGGAAGTGTATACGGAGGCTCTCGATTAGTAGGAGGTCGATGAAGTTGACATTCAACCAGCCATTTGTGGTGTGTGCCTCTAGGTGAAAATTCAACATAACATCGAGCCGGACAATTTGTCTTGGCTCTTGGTAGAGCGGCCAAAGAATGTTCGACGCAACCGTATTCCACCTAGAGCGATCCCATGTAGAGAACTTTGTTCGATCAAAGCAGGCTCTGATTACATTGTTAAGAAACTCTCTTAATTTTTGAGGTCGTGGATCCGGGATATCCAAATCGATCTGCACTATCTTTTGAAGATATTGATATCCATCCTTATCTAGGACGCCGTGGAGTGCTTCAGCGATGGTGCTTCTTTGATATAGCAGCAGGTATGTGATATTCGGAAAATCCACGTTCGATTTGATTAACTGAACCATTAACCGAATTTCTTCCTTAGTCAGGCGATCAATGTCGTCGATCACGACTAAGAGAGGTTTAGGCAAATCCCTAAATATTTCGATGAGTTCCTTCTTCATCGTAGTCAACGAAGCTTCGCTCGATTGAAGGCTGTCAGCTGCTGTCTGAGTTAATGATTCTACCTGATCAAACGCTGCTTTGCCGGTTGCGCCCAGTGCTGCAAGGCCAGGGATGAAAAGTCCTGCGACTTCTACGCTGCTGGCAAGCTTGCTGCCTATCGATAAATAGCGCGCATAACCTCTCCATTTTCTCAGACGTTCCTCTTTATTCTCGTCATCTACGGTCTCCAGCTTTTGTGCTATCTCATCAAAGAATGCTTTGGTTATGGCTTCTTCGCCTGAAGCAAGCCAAGGGTTGAATTCTACGTAGTCGAGTGGGGTATCATCCTTATTTAATGCGTGCAATATAAGGTTTTTAACACTGCTTTTCCCGCTTCCCCATTTGCCATTCAGTCCGACAACGATGCTTTGATCTCCCCGCCATCTACTGAGATCTTTAGCTAACTTCCCCGCGAAAGCATTTCGCCCCAGTCTATCTTCCTCTGGTGCCTTGATCGCTTGATCGTTGATCTTAATTTGCTGATTCTCGACAGGTTGTTCGGGTTCGTTCATTATTTATTCTCAGCTTTGCAGATTCCCTCTGGCAGCAACGGCAACCCTAGTTCCTTCAAAAACGCATTATGCTTCTTGGTCATCGTGTGGATGTCCTTGTCGGCGGTGACGATTGCTTCGTGGGTCTTGCCGAGGTCGATGATGGGCTCGGGCTTGGCGGTGCTGACGTAGCGGGTGATGTTGAGGTTGTAGTCGTGCTCGTCTCGTATCTCATCCATGCTTACGCGGCGGGCGTAGCGTTCGATGGGCTTCTCGGGGCGCTCGATGTAAGTATCGATGATCTTCTTGATATCATCGGGCTCGTCGTCGTCTCCGATGCGTAGGCGGTTCTGGCGCTTGTCTTTGGCGTAGTGCTCGCTGGCGTTGATGAAGAGGACGTCGTCGGACTTCTTGCACTTTTTAAGGATCAGTATGCAGACGGGAATACCGGTGGAGTAGAAGAGGTTGGCGGGTAGGCCGATAACGGTGTCGATATGCCCGTCGTCTAGTAGCTTCTTACGTATCTTGGCTTCGACGCCTCCACGAAAGAGCACACCATGGGGCAGGATGATCGCCATGACGCCGTCTTCTTTGAGGTAGTTGAATCCGTGGAGGAGAAAGGCGAAGTCGGCGGCTGACTTGGGGGCGACGCCGTGATTCTTGAAGCGTAGATCCTTCGCTGTTTCTTCGCCTGGTGTCCAGCGGAGGCTGAAGGGTGGATTGGCGACGACGGCGTCGAAAGCGGGTTTCTTGGCGGGGTTTTCTTCGCGGAAGCGATCCCACTCGTTTTCAAGTGTGTCACCGTGGTAGATCTCGAACTCGGCATCTTTGACTCCGTGCAGGAGCATGTTCATTCGAGCGAGATTGTAGGTGGTGATGTTCTTCTCCTGTCCGAAGATCTTGCCGATGGTGCCACCGGCTTCTTCAATCTGTCGCTTGATGTTGAGTAGCAGCGATCCGGAACCGCAGGCGAAGTCGAGCACTCGGTCGAGCTTTTCGCGTTTGCCCGTTTTGGGCTCTTGGCTGTCGAGGGTAACGATGGCCGAGAGGATGTTGGAAATCTGCTGAGGTGTGTAGAACTCGCCGGCCTTCTTGCCAGAGCCTGCGGCGAACTGACCGATCAAGTATTCGTAGGCGTCACCGAGCGTGTCTTTGTCGGTCGAAAAATCGTCGAGGCCTTGTGCAATTCTTGAGATGACCTTGGTGAGCATCTTGTTGCGAGCATCGTAGTTCTTGCCGAGCTTTTCGGAGCCGAGGTTGATCTCAGAGAAAAGGCCGTTGAAGGTGCTCTCAAAGGACTCGTTCTCGATGTATTTTAAGCCCGCTTGGAGGGTGTGGAGCAGTTCATCATTCTGAGTGCGTGCCATCTCAGCAATGTGACTCCAAAGGTAGTCGGGTTTGATTACATAGTGCACCTTGAGACGCATTTGTTTCTCGAACGCGGGCACGTCTTCTTCGTTGTCCTCATACCACGCCTTGAGTGGTGTGAAACGCAGGCCCTCGCCTTGCTCAGGATAGTCGCTGCCGAGCTCTTTCCTGACTGCATCGACGTAGTTGTCGGAAAGGTAGCGCAGGAAGAGGAAGGAGAGCATGTAGTCGCGGAAGTCGTCCGCACTCATCGCGCCGCGCAGTTGGTCGGCGATGTTCCAGAGTGTTTTGCCGAGTTGGGCTTGGTCTTTTTGTGTCATGGATTTGAAGTGAGAAGTTTGAAATTCACCCTTTGGCAAGCTCAGGGCAGGAAAGTGAGTGATTTGTGGATCATGAATCTTAAAATATGATCCACAAATGGTTTAGTGGTTATTTCATGATCCACTAACGAGGATTCCTCGGTAGTTGGGCGTTTCTTGAAATGGCATTTGTCAAGTAATCCTTGATTACTGATTAGGCTTTGGCCGTCTTCGGTTGTGTAGAGGATGAGCATTTCTAAATTCTAGGGAGTAGCCAAGGATGGATCGCTGAGCTTCAGCAGGGCGACATCTCTGTTGTTCTTCTTCGTTTTAAAACGTTCTAACACCTTCTTCTCGACTTCTGGAGACCAATAAATTTTCAGCTTCTCTCTGGCGCGGGTAATTGCTGTATAGAAGATGTTGTGCGTGATTAACTCGTCGGTTTCGTCCGTGATGACGATTTTTACGGATTCATATTCAAGCCCTTGAGCTTTGTGAATCGAAACAGCATAAGCCACTTGGAAAGGAACGATGTCCAGACCGGATGCATCATCGTCTTCATCGGTCGTTCTATAGAGGTTTACTGTGAAACGTATGACCGAATTCGATACATTTTCGACTTCATCTAATAGTGTGAAGTCGTGGAACCCTGCGTCTAGTCCGCTAATTGCCTTATCCAGTTCAATATCGAATTGGATCTGGTTAGTCTCTTCCAATAATTCGATGCCAGCTATCTTTCCCTTCATGTTGTTATAGATTAGAGGGGCGAATCGGTTTGATTCATTGAAGAGTATAGGATCGTCGACTTTATAGTTATGCACGCCCCATGTGACCACAGGGCAGGGATTATTTTCCTGCAGAAAGCGGTTGATATTATTGATGCCGTAAAGCCCGTCGTAATTCAGGCAAAGGATTATTTCCTCATCGTCTTCTCGATCAAAGATCGAGGTGTCTAGTATTCGAGAATACCCATTCCTCGCTATTATTTCGATAATAGTGTCTTCTTGCTCCCTGACTCGTCTCCAAAATTCAAGCAAGGTTGCGTTGTCACTTCGATAAGGCTTTGTTAACTCAAAAACAGATGCCTCCGGAATGAAGCTGCGCGCCGCACCGAACCAGTTGCCGAATCGTATGGACTCGATTTGAAATACATCGCCAACCAATACCAGTAGTTTGCACTGCGTTTGAGTGAGTATATCCTTAATATCGCTATTGCTGACTGTGCTACACTCATCAATTACGAGCAGGTCGCAACTGCGAGAAATATCGTAGTTGGATAAGAACTTTGCGATCGTGTAGAATCTGGTATGTGAAGCATCGACCTTGCGCTTGAGGTTCTCGATTGCTGGGTTTGTGTTCGCTAGATAAAGTTTGTCGTATTGCGAAAATAGATGCGAAATATGGTTGATCAGAGTTGACTTTCCAGTTCCTGCTGGGCCGTAGATTAATGCCACCTGAGAGCTGGCAAACATCAGTTTGAGAGCGCTTTTTTTCTCTTCACAATCGACTAGATGGACATTCGAGTTCAGCCAAGATTCGACCCAACTAGTGTAGTTTTGTATCCCAGATGCGGTTTGTCCTTTTAGCTGGTGTAGTGAGTAGAGTGTATTTTCCTGATATTCTTGGATGTAGAAATGATTATGGAACTCATTTATGAATCTACCTGTATGCTTGTGGTATAGCCTGCTGTTGTAAGTTTTAACAAGTTCTCTGGGATCTTTGAAACTATCACATTCATCTATGTTAGTGTAAATCTGTCCGTGGATTTCAGTGTTGTTTCGAATGAATCGAGCAAACAACTCATGCTCTCGACCCTCATCGCTAATGCATTCGAAGAGATCGGAAATTTTAGGATTATGATAGATCGGAGAGGTGTTAAATGGTATGTCGTCGAAAGGCTTACAACCGTTCCAAAGATAAAGATTTGATAACAGGTTGTTTTGCTCACGACGATTCAGCTGTTTCTTAATGATCTTGTTCCTCAGTGTAAAAAGCAGGTATCGTATGATGTTTACTCCAGAGGATTGTCCGCTGCTTAACTCACGGCACTTCTCAAGGACGGGCAAAAATTTCGAAGTCGTCCTTTCTCCCGAGATTTTTTCCTTAAACAGTTTAAATCTGCTATCAGGGAAGTCGATGATCTCGACGAGGTTGAAGCCGGTCTCTGTAAGAATCTGCATTAGATTCTTATATTCAACCAAGCTTGAAGTGATTTTGGTCTGAACGCCAAATGTCCGCGAAAAATTATCAATCTCACAAGGTCGGATCGACACCTCCCAGTCAGTGATCAACAGTATGGCCATCGTCCTGCCCATGATTTCTATACGATCTTCTACCAGCCATAGCTTTGCTGCATAGAACCCTGAAATATAATAATTGGTGAACGCGATCACACGATCAAACTTGCTGGCATTTACATTCGTCGATGTGAAAGTTACCTCGTAGTAAATCTTCTGATCAACAAAGAAAGGTTTTATCTTGTGCAGGTAATACCGGTCACTGCGTTTTGTTTTCTTGGGAGCCACGTGCTGGTGATCCAGCACATCAGCAATCTTTTCATGATATTGCTTCAGTCCCGGATCTGTGTTGATCGGGAATTTCTCAATATTATGTAGGACATCTAGATCGTAGTTCTGGCTGAGAAAAAACTTAAGCTTCAAAAGAAACTCATAGTATTTTAACATCAACCGCTCGGAATTTTCCTCGTCCAGCGTGTAGTGGGAAGAAACGATCTGCAGATAATCGTGAAACCTCCTTAGGAATCTCAAATTCCCTCGGCTTCTTGTGTATTCAATCGCACTGCATATATTTTCATATGTGTTTTGAACGTCATCTGGATCCTTCCAGACTTTGAGCATGATGTGCTCTACAAAATTGCGGAGCTGTGCTAGCACATTTACCGACACAAAGCCTCTCTCAAGTGTATCAATATTCTCAATATTCTTACAGACTGCGCTATCAATATTGAGTATTTTACTATCAATTTCTGAAAGTGGATTACTCATGCCTTGCTTAATCTGGGGTTGGGGAAGAGCTGCTGCATCAAGCCCTGTTTGTGTGTTTTGAGGGCGGCGATCTGTTCGGTCTCGGCGGTGATCGTGGCGTCGAGGTCGCTTAGGCAGTCGGCGATTTTTTGTTGTTCGGCTTTTGACGGCGGCACAGGCACAGGTAAAGCTGCATATTCCTCTCCGTTGATGCCGGGCTGCCCTCCACGGGGAGATGTTACTCTTACCCAGTTCCAATACTCATCAGTATTTATGAAGCTGGAAATGAAATAGGCTATCGCGTCTTCTGGGTTGATGCGTATGCGAATAAGAAAGCCAGCGAACACTAATTGACCATCTTTGGGGTGAAATTGATATGACTTCCCTACACTTGCTCCAGTTCTTGCTAAAGCTATATCGCCAATCTTTAAGGTGTTGTGCTTTGTAGGAGTAACATCGACAGAAGCTTTTTTGGCAGACAGTAGTTTGCCAGATTCGGAAATATCTGTGATCCTAATGTATTTCGGTAGTTTCTCAGAGAATTGAACGGCGGCGGCGTTGACCCCATATCTTGGTTGTTCAATCAGAAGCTTTCGTAAACTTACCCTTTTCCACTCACCCGCACCCTCAAACTCTGGAAAGCGTCGCTTGGGAGTCGTCTCGCCTTCGGCGGGGAAGAGTTGCTGGAGGAGGCCTTTTTTGTGGTCTTGGAGGGCGGCGAGCTTGCGGCTGTGCGCCGCGATCAGATCATCCAAGGAGCCGAGGCAGTCGGCGATTTTTTGTTGCTCGGCTTTAAGCGGAGGAATCGGGAGCTCAATACTAAAAAAGTCAGTCGGATTGATATTGAGAAGTCCGTCGCTTCGAGCGCCACTGGTGATAAACTTAGCTAGCTGTCTACCGTGAGTATTACATTCGAAGAGGCTTTGAAAGTAGTGGTCTACACAGTCTTCATTTAGCTTGAAGCAGATAAATGCAGTCGATGCTGCAGCTTCCTCAAATTCTTTGAGCTGGTAGATGCACCCCTGTGCGAAGGTCTTTGAATTGCCTTTATTGTAAACGAAGTCACCTCGCTGGATATGGATGTAGTTCTTGTATTGTTCACCAGCTATTCTGCGTCCGAATTTCTTGGTTTGATCCACAAATCCAAATCCTGCAGTTATACTCACAGGCGTGATTTCCTTGGTTCCAACCTTTCGGCGGAGTCTCTTTGAGAGGTTATCTAAAGGAACTTCTTCCCACTCATCATTTTTACGAAACTCGGGGAATCTCAGTTCTGGTAACAATTTATTGGTTAGGCTCATCGGAGGAAGTTAGAAATTAGAAGTGAGAAAGTCGCGGGAGCTTCTTGCTCCCGAATCAGATGGGCCAAGGAGCTGGAAGCGGCGGCTACTTTTTTTGGCTCATTGATCTTCCAGTCTGTCGGGGTTTTTGAGCGCTTTCTTCTCTTCGGAGTTGAGGCGGCGCTGAACTTTTTTGACGTCTTCTGCTGGAGGTAGTGATTCGGGGCGGATGCCCCGATTGATGAGGGTGTCGCGGACGGCGTGGTTATTTGTGATGTGCTCGTGGGAAATTTGCGGCTCACTCCGCATCTCGTTTTCGCGTGCGTTGTGGATGGTGATCTCCGTCGCAAAGTCTTTGGCTTTGAGGACAATTGTGGGTGCGAAGTCGGCCAAGGGGCGATTGTCGGGCACTTTCCATTGGGATTTCATGGCTTGGGTGCTCTTGCCGAAGAGGGCTTGATCACCCTTGCTGCGGATGAGGGCGAAGTTTTGATTGCCGCCGGTTTGTTCGAAGATGACTTGTGAAAGCTCTTTTTCGGTGTCGGTCAGCTTCTTTCGGGCAGAAACACGCTCGGCTTCTAGTAGGCGCTGCTCGATGAGTTCGGCCCGGCGGGTCTGGACGGCGAAGTAGGTCTGGGCAAAGGCGATCTCCTGCTTGGCTGAGTCACCGTTTTGGGCGATGAGGTAGCAGGCATAGCGGGTGAGCATGATGTCGGCAATCTCACGCAGGCTGCCAGAGCCGAGTTCGACCATTTTGTTGACGTCAACAAAATGGTTTCCGATGGAGTGATCGGAGAGTTCGCAGGCGGTTTTTGACTTGTTGATGACTTGGAGGAAGTTGCGCCATTCCTTGTATCCGAGGAGGTGCTGAATGTCGCGGGCTAGCCAATACTCGACGCCGTTTTCAGTTTGTTGAGCATGACCTTCAAAGGTATCCGTAAGAGAGAGAATCTGATTTGTTTCCATTTGGTTTTTTGGTTAATTACCATATCCAGACAGTCCTGAAATGTCTTGGCCTTCGGCGCGTTGATTAAGGATGGGCACAAGTTCTTTCATCAGAGCGCGCTCAGCTTGGCTGCGTGCTTTCCAGCCGAGTTCGAGTGGAGCCATGAGATCGGTGAGGCGTTCGCCATCGAAGACGTGGCGGTTGAGGATGGATTCGACGAAGTCGCTCAGCGCATCGGGCGCTAGGCCGTGCGTCTTGGCGACGCTTTGCAACTCGCGGGAGGCTTCTGCGGTCTTGAAAGTTTCGTAGCCCTTGAGGATGGCTTCCTTGGTGCGGCCTTGTCCTAGATCGAGCTGACGGATGTATTTTTCGAGCAGATCGCGTTGATCGGCAAACTGGGCATCGGACGCGATGAGGGCTACGAGTTGCTCGCGGGTCATCTTCTGTTTGCCCGGAGTCTTTCGGTCGCTCATGGCGACGAGATCCATGATGTAATCGTAGTCGATGGTGGCGGAAGCAAAGAGGACGAACTCGAAGTCGAGTTCGTTGACTTCGTCTGAGCTGGTGCCAGTGCTGCCGGCCTCACGCTCTTTCTTGAGCTTGCGAGCGGTGTCGATGTAGGCACCCTTGAAGGCGCGGTGCTCGTCGGTTGGCAGGGTCGCTTCGATGGTGGCCTTTTGCTCGGGTTCGAGGTCGGTGTATTGATCGAGCTGAGTCTTGAGGCGTTGGACCTCTTTAAACGTTTTGATGAACTGTGCGCGGGCGGCATCGCCTTTGAGCTGGTGCACGTCTTCGGGGGTATTGGTGAGGCCCTGCGACTTCATGAAATCGTCAAGCTGCTGGACGGCGTCATCGAGTTTTTCGATGACGGCAGGTGCGGGGTCGACCAGCCAGATTTCCTTGGACTTGCCCGCGTCTTCGCCAGAGAAGAGCTTGATGGCCTCGTCGACGGCATCCTGCTGTTGACGGAAGTCGAGGATGTGGCCGTGCGGTTTGGAGTCGTTGAGAATCCGGTTGGTGCGGGAGAAGGCCTGAATGAGGCCGTGGTATTTGAGGTTCTTATCGACGTAGAGGGTATTGAGGTATTTCGAGTCGAAACCAGTGAGGAGCATGTCGACCACGATGGTGATGTCGATCTTGTGAGCCTTGGATTTGGGCGCGGCCTTGCGTAGATCCGCTAAGGGGAAGCGCTGTGCTTTGATACGATCCTGCACGTCTTGGTAGTAGGCGTCGAACTCGCTGATGCGGTGGTTGGTGCTGTATTGATCGTTGTAGGCAGTGAGGATGGCTTCGAGTGCCTTCTTCTTACGCTGAATTTCTTTTTTCTTTTTGGCTGCGTCTTCGTTCGCTTGAATGGTGTATTCGCTAGACTCTTGAGGCAGGTCGTCTTGAAGCTGTTTGATGTCTTTGTTGCCCTCCGCCGGTGGCGAGAAGACGCAGGCGATATTGAGAGGGCGGAAGTCGGGGTCGGCTCGCTGATACAGGCTCTGCAGGTCGTTAAAGAGTTCGTGGTAGGCGATGGCGTCGTTGATCGAACCAGTGGCGAGCACGGCGTTGAACTTGCGGTTGGCAGTGGTTTGGTCGTGACGCTCCAGAATGGCCTCGATCACGGCACGCTTGGCGAGGGCTTCACCAGGCTTCGGGGCAGGCTTTCCTTTTTCGACTTCGGGCTTGAAGTAGTCGACGTGGAACTTGAGGACGTTTTTATCCTCGATTGCGTGGGTGATGGTGTATTTGTGCAGCTCCTGCTCGAAGACGTCTTTGGTGGTCTTGTAGCTGGCTTCCTCGCCTTCGATTTGTTTCGCGATGGCGTTCTTCTCAAAGATGGGTGTGCCGGTGAAACCGAAGAGCTGGGAGTTGGGAAAGAACTCTTTGATCGCCTGGTGGTTGTCCCCAAACTGGGAGCGATGGCATTCGTCGAAAATGATGGCGATGCGTTTGTCGGCGATGGGGGCGAGCAGTTCCTTATAGGTCTGCTGCTTGCGTTCTTTGCGGCCGATGTTGCGCTTGCTGGTTTCGTCGAGGGCTAGGCCGAGTTTCTGAATGGTGGAGACGATGACCTTGTCGGCGTAGTCGTCGGAGAGGAGGCGGCGGACGAGGGTGTGAGTGTTAGTGTTTTCCTCGACGCAGTTTTCCTGAAATTTGTTGAACTCCTCACGGGTCTGGCGGTCGAGGTCCTTGCGGTCGACGACGAAGAGACATTTGTCGATGTCGGGGTTGTCCTTGAGTAGAGTGGAGGCTTTGAAGGAGGTGAGCGTCTTGCCCGATCCGGTGGTGTGCCAGATGTAGCCGTTGCCAGAGTTCTGGTGGATGCAGTCGACGATGTCTTTGACCGCGTAGATCTGATAGGGGCGCATCATGAGCAGCTTTTGCTCGTTGGCGACGAGCACCATGTAGCGGCTGATCATGTGGCCGAGTGTGCACTTCGGCAGGAAGGCCTCGGCGAAGCGGTCGAGGTGAGGGATCTTTTTGTTGTCGCGGCTGGCGTATTGATAGACGGGGAGGAAGAGTTCCTTGGCGTCGAATGCGAAGTGGCGGTTGTTGTTATTAGCGAAGTAGTAGGTGTTCGTCCGGTTGCTGACGATGAAGAGCTGCATGAAGGAGAGCAGCGTGTTGGTGTAGCCGTTACCGGGGTCCTGCTTGTAGTCGACGATCTGCTGCATGGCGCGGCGTGGACTGATGTCGAGGGTCTTGAGCTCGATCTGTGTGCAGGGGATGCCGTTGATGAGCAGGATGACGTCGTAGCGCTGGAAGCTGTAGCGGGTGTTGATCCGTAGCTGGCTGATGATCTCGTAGTCGTTTTTACACCAGTCCTTGATGTTGACCAAGGTGAAGTTCAGAGGGGTGCCGTCGTCACGCTCGAAGCTGTTGATGCCGCGTAGGATCTCGGCAGACTTGTAAACGTCTGGCGTGGTGATCTGGTCGAGCAGGCGGGCGAACTCGCTATCGGAGAGGGTGACGGCGTTGAGCCGTTCGAACTTTGCGCGAAAGTTGGCCTCCAAGGATTCGAGATCGCGGATGTCGTCACGGTGGGTGTATTTGAGGCTGACCAGCTTTTGGATGAAGGCGTCCTCAATGTGTGCCTCGTTGACCTGGGGATCATTGGGTTCCTGAGATTGTTGGTATTGTGAGCTTGAAGATGTCATCTGGCTGCCAGTGGGCGCTGGTTAATCTGTGTGTTCGATGGCAGTGAGTTTAGCTGAAACATAAAACCGTAAAGCTGTCCGATTTGAGAAGGCATACAAGTGCAAAGCAGGGAAGGGCGGTGATATTCGACATGCAACTCTTATACATAAGGAGGTAGGACATCTGCGGGGGTAGGTGACTATGGATTCTCATTGTCCGAATCTTGATCAACAGACTTTTTGGCGAGCTCCTTTAAATGAGTGATTAACCCTCTTTAGTTAAGAATAGAGACTAAAAAGGGGGCATGTCATTAGGGGCTGTTGCTCAAAGGATCTTAAAATACGATTTTCTGAATAAATCAAATTTCTAGTGAGTGCTTCAACTCGCGCGAGTCTATTACGAGAAAGCCCAGCCTTGAACACGGGAAGGCCTTCGACGGTATCCAGAAACTCATCACTGAGAAGACGGATTATCAGATAAGAAAGTAGGGGAGATTAACCGCAGGGATAGCTGAGAGCGCAGAGCTTCCAGTTCGCGTTTTTGCCCCAGCGGTGGAGTGCTTCAAGACTTTTCGCAGGTTTCGGCGGATGGTTAGTCTTTTTTCCTGCTACGGCGACTTCGAGCGGACACTCGCGTCTCGGCCATGACTCTTGTGGGCAGGTTTTAAGAAATACCTTGTCCGCTTCGCCAGCAGTAGTTTAGCTGTGAGCCCCCTCAGGCAACTGCGCCTGTCTTATTACAACAACACTCATTATGATAAAGAAAACACTCTTTATGTGTGCTTTTTTGGCGGCTGCATGGCTGCCGGAAACGCTCATGGCTCAAGATACGTCACTGCCTGAAGTCCCGAAAATTACCCTCGAAACGGCTGCGAATGTCGTCGAAGCGGTTGCGCCGCTCGATTCCGGAAACACGGCATGGATGCTCACAGCGACTGTGCTGGTGCTCTTTATGACACTCCCCGGCCTGGCGCTCTTCTACGGCGGCCTCGTGCGTTCGCAAAACGTCCTTTCGGTGCTCATGCACTGCTTCGCCATTGCTTGCTTGGCTTCGGTGCTCTGGATCACGATTCTTTATACAATGGCCTTTGCGCCGAGTGCCTGTGGATGGGTCGGTAGCCTAGAGCACATCGGCCTTAGCGGAATCACTATCGACAGTATCACCAGTGGTTACGATTTCCCTGAAACGATCTTCATCATGTTTCAAATGACTTTCGCCATCATCACCCCCGGCCTGATCGTAGGTGCGTTCGTGGAGCGGATGAAATTCAGCGCGATTTTACTCTTCACCGCACTTTGGCTGATTCTCGTCTACGCACCCGTGACCTACTGGGTCTGGGGCGGCGGCTGGCTCTTTGATAAGGGCGTGATCGATCTCGCCGGTGGTATCGTGGTGCACGCCACTGCAGGTGTCTCCGCGCTTTTACTTGCTAAGATGCTCGGGCCGCGCGACGGATTCCCTAAGAAACTCCACATTCCTCACCACCCAGCGATGGTCATGATTGGTGCTTCCATGCTCTGGGTCGGTTGGTTCGGCTTCAATGCCGGCAGCCAACTCGCTGCCAATGGCAATGCGGGCATGACCATGCTCGTCACGCACATCTCGGCTGCAGTCGCTAGTCTGACTTGGATGTGCCTCGAATGGAAAATCAACGGCAAGCCTGGCCTCGTGGGTATCGTCACCGGCATGGTGGCCGGTCTCGCCACAATTACACCGGCTTCCGGAGCGGTCGGCCCCCTCGGTGCGGTCTGCCTCGGGTTTCTCGCCGGTATCGTCTGCTACTTTGCCTGCGGAATTGTCAAAAATAAACTTAAGATCGACGACTCGCTCGACGTCTTTGCTGTTCACGGTGTCGGTGGCATCATGGGCACGATCCTCGTCGCTGTCTTTGGGTTGCCAGCTTTTGGTGGGTTCGGGGAGTTTGAGATGGTGCCGCAACTTGGCATTCAGTTGACTGCATTAGGCGCGGTTGTCCTCTGGTCGGTCGTCGCTACTTTTATTATCGTCATGATCTGTAAGTTCACCGTAGGCTTGCGTGTTACGGTAGAGGATGAGCATACTGGGCTTGATCAATCCGAACACGGCGAAACTTCTTATCAGTTCGAATAACTCAATTAAAATTTAACGAAAAATCATTATGAAACTCATCAAAGCTATTGTAAAACCCTTCAAACTAGACGACGTCAAAGAGGCGCTCGCTGAAGTCGGCATCGCAGGACTCACAGTCACCGAAGTCAAGGGCTTCGGTCGCCAAAAAGGCCACACTGAGATCTATCGCGGCAGTGAATACACCGTCGATTTCTTGCCCAAGACGATGATCGAAACTGTGGTCGATGACGACGCCGTCGAACAAGCCGTCGCCGCCATCGTCAAGGCAGCCAAGACCGGTAAAATCGGCGATGGTAAGGTCTTCGTTATCCCGATCGAGAGTGCGATTCGTATTCGCACTGAAGAGACGGACGGCGAAGCGCTGTAAGCACACAATACACATTTTCAAAGCGGCCTCCGGAAACGGTGGCCGCTTTTTTGTTTTCAACTTTCATATTAGAATGACTGCGATAGCGGTTGTCTGTGCCGCGCTGACAAACGCTGACACTGGCTGTCGCCAGCGTGCTACTTCCTTTGTAGATGATTTATCCGCAAATGACTTTGCTATCTGAACTCGATGCGTAACACTGCCACTCATGCTTAAAAAGAAAACCGTGAAAAAAGCCGCCTCAAAGAAAACTAAAGCCTACGAAGCGCCCAAGTTTTTGGTCGATCTCCTCGATGCCCGTTCCCCAACCGGAGCGGAATACGAAGCCCAGGCCGTCGTTGATCGCTACGTAGAAGACGAGGTCGATGCCTACCGCCGCGACACCATGGGCAATCGCTTCGCCACGGTGAATCCGGACGGCAACCCGAAGTTACTTTTCGCGGGTCATATCGACGAGCTCGGCTTGATCATTACTTACATCAATGACAACGGCTTCGTCTATTTCGATACTCTTGGTGGTCATGATAAAACCATGATCTCTGGTCGACGAGTCTCCATTCTGACTGAAGATGGCGTTGTCAAAGGCGTCACTGGTAAACGCGCCATTCATTTGATGAGCCCTGAAGATCGCAAGAAGGTGCCCGAAACGCACGAGATTTGGATCGATCTTGGCGTGAAGAACAAGGAAGAGGCCGAAAAACTCGTCGGCATCGGCGATACCGCAGTGTATGACCAAAGCTTCGAGCTGATTCGTGGAAGCGTCGGCGTGGCTCGGGCCTTCGACGACAAGGCCGGTGCCTATGCTGTGATGGAAGCCGTTCGACGCCTGACTAAGGGCAAGCTCGCAGCACGTGTGACTGCCGCCGCCACCACTCAAGAGGAAATCGGCACGCGCGGAGCCATGACGGCTGCGTTCTCTGAGAATCCAGACTTCGCAATAGCTGTCGATGTTGGCCATGCGACCGATTCGCCCGATTGCGATCCACGTAAATACGGCAGTTTCAAGCAGGGCGGTGGTTCCATCGTCTGCTGCGGTCCCAATATCAATCCGATCATTTTTAAGCGTATCATCGAGTGCGCGAAAAAGAATAAAATCCCTTACCAAGTTGAGGCTGACCCACGTCCCACAGGCACCGATGCCCGCGCCATCCAAGTCGCGCAGGCTGGTATCGCTACGGGACTCCTTTCGATCCCACTCCGCTACATGCACACCCCCAGCGAAATGGTCGATCTTGAAGACATTGAGCATACCGTGCAGTTGCTCGTCGCTGTCGCACGGTCGCTCAAGAAGGGCGAACGTGGTATCTGGTAAAGTCTAAATGCTCTAGGTAAGCGTCATCGCATTGAGCAGGGTGGTGGCATCGAGTAGAAACTGTGAGCAGTCCTCAGGCTTCACTCTTTTATCGGGATGGTAGATGACGAGCCAATTATCCTTACCGTCCACGCTCCACGGTTTGTCGGTTTGATTCTCTAGGAGCTCGATGACCTCACGGTTAAAGATACTGCGCACAGAGGTTTCGTCTTCGCCATTGAGTCGATACTTTTTTGAGAACTTCGGATATTCTTCGAAGTTAATATCTTCGAATCCCAGCATGTTTGCAAATTTATGGAAGAAGTGTTCTGGCTTGCTACTGAATTCTGGCAGCTTCGATCCGACGATGTCGAAGGCCACCACTGTTTGGTTATGAGTATGGCTGCTCTTTCCACTTCCAGTAGTGAACCGATAGTCAAAAACAAGACAGTCGACATCGGCGAAAGCGCCTCGCATGAGGTTTGTGATTTTCTTTGAGCGACCTTTTTTGAAAAAGCTCATGCCACCAAGCCCGAGACCAATCGGGCCGTCACTTTTTTCACTAAACCTCATGTCGAGCGATGCCGCGATTTGTGCAAATGCCGCAGAGCGTTTCTTGGCCTGTTTGTGAGCTATAAAAAAAAGCAGGCCTCCGATGCTGAGAAATCCACCAACTAATAGGAGGAATATTAGGCCATCGGAGATAGCCAATAAGGGAATGTATGCGTTCATGATTCGAAACAATAGGGCATAAAAAAAGCGCTCACAATAATTATGAGCGCCTTTTGAAAAGTAATTTCCTGATCTAGCCCTTGTAGATCTTGAGCAGTGCGTCAGCGATCTCGGACGGGTTACGTGCGATCGAGACGCCCGCGTCTTCCATTGCGGCGAACTTAGCTTCAGCGGTGCCGGCACCACTTGCAGAGACGATGGCTCCGGCGTGCCCCATAGTGCGGCCCTTTGGTGCGGAGGCTCCGGCGATGAATCCGGCGACGGGCTTTTTAACGTGCTCCTTGATGTAGGCGCAGGCTTCTTCTTCCGCGCTGCCGCCGATCTCACCGATCATGATGATGGCGTCGGTGTCCGGGTCTTCGTTGAGCATGCGCACGGCGTCGAGCTGAGAGGTGCCGTTGATGGGGTCACCACCGATACCGATGCAGGTCGATTGTCCGTGGCCACGTTGTGTGAGTTGCCAGACGGCCTCGTAAGTGAGCGTGCCTGAGCGGGAAACCACGCCGACGCGGCCGGGCTTGTGAATGTAGCCGGGCATGATGCCGATCTTACACTCGCCGGGCGTGATGATGCCGGGGCAGTTAGGCCCGATTAGGCGTGTCTTGGTGTTGTGGAAGTAGAGGCGGCGGCGCACCTCGGCCATGTCGCGGACGGGAACACCCTCAGTGATGCAGATGACGAGCGGGATTTGCGCTTCGATTGCTTCGAGGATGGAGTCGGCGGCGAAGGCGGGTGGCACGTAGATCACGGAGACGTTGGCTCCGTATTCTTTGACGGCTTCTTCCACCGTATTACAGACGGGGACTTTACCGTCCCAGATTTGACCGCCCTTACCGGGCGTGACACCGGCCACGACATTAGTGCCGTATTCGATGCATTGCTGTGTGTGGAAGGTGCCGGTCTTACCGGTGATCCCTTGAACGACGAGACGTGTGTCTTTGTTAACGAGAATACTCATTGGATAATTTGTTAAATGTGATCGTGGTAGGGATTAGCCAGCGTTCTTGACTTGCTCGACGATGATCTCGGCGGCTTGCACAAGGCTGTCGGCAGGTGTGAGGGCGACGCCGCTCTCGCGGAGGATCTTCTTGCCGGCTTCGACGTTGGTGCCTTCGAGGCGGACGACGAGAGGCACGGTGATGTCGACATTCTTCGCAGCGGCGACGATACCGTTGGCGATGACGTCGCACTTCATAATGCCACCGAAGATGTTGACAAGGATGCCCTTCACATTGGGATCGGAAAGGATGATCTTAAAGGCTGCGGTAACCTGGTCTTCGTTGGCACCTCCACCCACGTCGAGGAAGTTGGCCGGCGAACCGCCGAAGCTTTGGATGATGTCCATGGTCGCCATAGCGAGCCCGGCACCGTTGACCATACAGGCGATGTTACCATCAAGCGCGATATAGGCGAGGTTGTGCTTGGACGCTTCGATCTCTTTGGGATCTTCTTCGTTCAGATCGCGGAGCTGCTGAATATCTGGGTGCTGGAAGATGGCATTGCCGTCGAAGGATACCTTGGCATCGAGTGCGACGAGTTGCCCTTGTTTGGTGGTGACCAGAGGATTGATCTCCACTAGCATAGCATTCTTTTCCCAAAACATTTTGTAAACACCGGTCAGGATGCGGGCAAACTGCTTGACTTGCTCCCCCTCGAAACCAAGAGCGAAGGCCACACGGCGGCAGTGGTAGTGACGCAAACCCATGGTGGGCGAAATCGGCACTCGGATGATTTTCTCGGGAGTCTTCTCCGCCACGGCTTCGATGTCCATACCACCTTCGGTCGAGGCGATAATGACGGACTGCGCGGTCTCACGATCCAGCACAATAGCCAGATAGTACTCGTGCTCGATATCGCAAGCTTCGGTAAAATAAAGGGTCTGCACCTTGCGGCCTTCGGGGCCTGTCTGAGCAGTCACGAGTGTGTTGTCCAACATGTGGTTAGCGGCGTCGAGCGCGGCGGCGCGGCCTTTGACCACCTTGACGCCACCCTTGTAGCCGTCGGTGAAAGTTCCCTTGCCGCGGCCACCTGCGTGGATTTGGGCCTTCACAACGATCATGTCGTCGCCAAGGTGGGAGATAGCGGTTTCAACTTCCCGGGAATTCGTCGCAGCGTAACCGCGTGGGACGGGGACTCCGTATTCCTGAAGAAGGCGTTTAGCCTGATACTCGTGGATATTCATTTATTTTGTATTTGATATTAAAGACACGAAAGCGATGTAGATGCCTAAGCTAGGGTTGGGGTGCAATCTCTTTTGGCCGATTTTCGCAAAAGAAAACGTGGACTGACTCCGGTGGTCTCACTTAAACGGGCACTCGTGTTTTGGGAAGCTTCTTGGCTGCTTTCTCAAAACTCAGCATTCCAGCTGTGAACGACAGGTAATCCGCATGAATCAATCGATCCACAAATCCTGGGTTGGCTCGTGATAAGTTGGCTTCAGCTAAAACAGCTAAAGCCGCACCGAGCGATTTAACTTCGGGCGCGTGCAAAAATTCCTTCAAAGTGTTGAGTGCTTCCTTTTTAGGCACTTCGTAGTGGTGTTGAAGGGCAAAGTAAGTTTCCGCGACCACCAGATCGGACACTGCAATTTGTTTTCCCTCAGCATATAACCTGTCCAGTTCAGTGACAGCAGCCTTAGCTTGTGCCTTCGGTTCGCCGACCAGCAAGCGAAGGACAAACGAGGTATCCACCCCGATCAATTTATCAGACTTCATTACTTACAGCGACCTTTTGCGATACTGGCGCGAATCGCCTCCATTGAAGACTCTTTACCTTTTGCATAGGCATTTAATTGATTCAGCCATGGGCGAGGGCGCGACTTGGCTGGTCGCAAAACCCAACTAGATTCGGAGGACGCGTCGCTGGAAGGTTCCAGTAGGATCTCATCTCCAGGTTCTAAGCCAAGGCTTTCGCAGACGCTCTTGGGGAAGGTGGCTTGTCGTTTGGATGACAGTTTAACTGTGAGCATAAAACTAAATCTAACACGATTGCCTTACTAGTCAACTTTAGAGTAAGGCGTTTTTTATTTGTAGTGGTAGCGCATCTGCACAAATGTGATGCCGTGTTCGAATTCTTTGTATATGATGCGATGCTCTTCGGTGATTCTTCGCGACCAGTAACCCCTGAGGTTATGCTTTAGTGCCTCTGGCTTACCGATGCCTTCGTATGGCGCACGCTGGATATCCTTAATGAGTGCGTGTATTCTCTTTAAGGTCTTCTTATCGGTTTTCTGCCAGTATTGGTAATCTTCCCACGCCTGTGGAGTGAATGTTACGTTCATTCGCTCAAGTTAATTTGCTTTTCAATTGTTTGGCCTTGTTCTGCTGCTTCAATCGAAGCTACAAGTCGCCTAGCATTGGCAGGGCTGCGAAGTAGGTATGCGGTTTCTTCGAGTGATTCGTAATCCTCAAGTGAGATCATCACAACTGATTGGTCGCGCTTGCGCGTTATAATAACTGGATCCCTGTCGACGCATACGCGATCCATTGTGGTGGCCAGATTTTCTCTGGCGGCAGTGTAGGTAATTGCATTCATATGGACACGATACTGTCCATGTCGTGCTTCTGTCAATTTTAATCTGTCGATCGTAGAGGACAGGCAACCCGCCTGACGATTTCGAAGTCCTAGTGGTTTTTAAGAAAATAAACTAAGTCACCCGATTGCTCACCACTTACACCCGCGCGTGGTCTCGCAGTTGGGGCGCGCGACGAGGCCTTTGATCGGCTCGTCGGGGAAGGGCTGCTCTGCGCGGCCATTGTCGACGAGGTGGCGGTCACAGATTATGTCTAGCTCGTCCTTGGTCTTGGCGCGGCGCATATCGTGGAGGAATTGCCCCTCCACATCGACGCCGAGGCCGACGAAGTTGAGGAACTTCTTCATGTGATTAATATGGTGCTGGCCGTTCAAATCTGGTCGGCTGGTGGCCATGATCAAATCTTCGACATACTGACGCACGTCGCCAAGCGTCGGCTGAAAGACGGGCTCGCCAGCAAAGTGCTCGCGAAGCTGGCGGAAGATCCACGGATTGCGGATGCAGGAGCGCCCAATCATGAGGCCGGCCGCTTTCGTCTCGTCGAGCACCCATTGCCCTTTGGTCACGGAGGTCACGTTGCCATTGGCTAGCACGGGGCAGGGGACTCGCTCGGCGGCGCGTTTGATATACTCGTAATGCACTTCGCTACGGTAGGCTTCTTTGACGGTGCGAGCGTGTAAGCTGAGCAAATCGACTTTGTGCTTCTCGATCAGATCGAGGATTTCTTCGAAGTGTTCGTCGCAGTCGAAGCCGATGCGCATCTTCACGGTGAAGCGGCCTTTGACGGCAGCGCGGAGGCAACCGAGCACCTCGTCCACTTTCGATGGTTCGCGCAAAAGGCCGCCGCCGACGTTTTTCTTGTAAACTTTGGGGGCAGGGCAGCCCATATTGAGGTCGATGCCGGCGACGGGGAGTTCAGCTTTTTCGATGGCCGCAACCGTGCGCTCGATGTCGGGCAAACTCTCGCCGATCAACTGCGCGAAGACGGGACGCCCGGTGTCGTGATGGCAGATCGAATCGACGATGTGTTGCTCCAGAGTGGAATGCCCATGGACACGGAAGTATTCCGTGAAGAGCAGATCCGGCGCGCCGTATTTACCCAGCAGCCGCATGAAGGGAAGCGTCGTCACATCCTGCATCGGTGCGAGCGCCGTCCATGGTTGCCCGGGGATGAGAGGTTCTGGGAGAGGCGTCATTCCTTTACGAACCTTGCTCCAGGATCTTTGCCAAGATCTCTGTCATGTCATCGACGTTATCGATCACGGCTTGAGCGACGTAGATCGGTTTATCCGAGGCGAGTGCCATCACCATCGAGTCGCTCGGGCGGGCATCAAGCTCGATAATCTTATGGCCGAGTTCGTTTTCCATCGAGATGATCAGACGGGCAAAGAAGGTGCCTTGATCGACATGGTTGATCACGACACGCTCCACCTCCGCGCCGAGGCCGTCGAGCATGGTGAGCATGAGATCGTGCGTCATCGGGCGCTCGGCACGCGCGTCGTCGACCGCGCGTTGAATTGCTTCGCCGATGCCTTGATCGACATAAATGACGAAGGTTTTCTCCTCGTTGCCAAGAAAGACCGCGCAACCACTGGAAGTAGGCATCACGCCTTTGACTGAAACTGGAACGACTTGATTATCCATCTGAGTTAAAAATGCTCCGAACTGAGTGGAGCTTCAAGAAATAAGATTATATGAAATTAATGTAGCCGAAGCGGTAACGCTTTGGATTGATCTGAGATTACTTAGCAATCGTCCAAAATCTTACGATTGTTCCGGTCGCTTCGCGCACGGTCTTGTCGCCTGCGGCTCGGAACGGCTACTATCTGCACATTTATTCACATCCCCGGTAAGCCGCCGGGTTCGTCGCCCATTTGCGACTTCATGGCCTTCATCATTTTACGCCCTTTGCCGCCGCGCATCATCTTCATCATCTTTTGCATTTGGGTAAATTGTTTGAGCAGGGCATTCACGTCCCGCACTTGCACGCCGGAGCCGCTGGCGATGCGCTTGAGGCGACTGCCGCGCAGGAGGCGTGGCGTGCGGCGTTCTTGCACCGTCATCGAAAGGATGATGGCTTCGGTGCGTGCCATTTTCTTTTCCTCTTCGTCGCCGACTTGGACGCCGCTCATGCCAGGCATCATACCGACCAGAGAACCGAGCGAGCCCATCTTTTTGACCTGTTGCATTTGCGAGAGGAAATCTTCGAGGTTGAAATCGGCCTTGCGCATCTTTTCGGCCATGCGCTCGGCTTCGTCCTGATCGATGTTCTCCTGCGCTTTCTCCACGAGGGAGACCACATCACCCATCCCGAGTATGCGGGAGGCCATACGGTCGGGGTGGAAGACATCAAACTCGTCTGACTTCTCACCCGTGCCCATGAATTTGATCGGCACATTGGAGATCGACTTCATCGAGAGCGCGGCACCCCCGCGAGCATCACCATCGAGTTTGGTTAAAATGATACCGGTGCAGCCGACGGCTTCGTGGAAGTGCTTGGCCACGTTGACCGCCTCCTGGCCGAGCGCGGCGTCGGCTACGAGTAGAATTTCGTCGGGCTGGACTGCGTCTTTCAGCTGCTTGATCTCGTCGATCAGGTTCTCGTCGATTTGCAAACGACCGGCGGTATCGAAAATGATCAGATTGGCGTCGGCATCCTTGGCAGCTTCGAGGCCGCGTTTGCCAATTTTGATGACGTCCTTCTCTTCGCGGTCGCCATAAAAAGTGCAGCCTTCGTTCTTGGCCAACATTTCGAGCTGGTCGATGGCGGCTGGACGATACACATCACAAGCCACGAGGGCAGGGCGGTAGTCGCGTTTCTTTGCCAGGTAGCGGGCGAGCTTGCCACTACTGGTTGTCTTACCCGAGCCGTGGAGACCGACCATCATGATGCGGAGCGGCTTCTTGTCTTCGAGTTCGGTGGCACCTTCGCCGAGCAATTTGACCAGTTCGTCGTGAATGATCTTAATGACCTGCTGCCCCGGAGTGACGGACTTGAGCACCTCTTGCCCGACGCATTGCGCTTTGACTTCGGCCACGAACTCGCGCGCCACTTTAAAATGCACATCCGCGGAGAGCAGCGCCTGACGCACTTCCTTCAGTGCCTCGCCCATGTTCTCTTCGCTCAGTTTACCGACGCCCCGCAAATTCCGGAGCGCACTGCCTAGTTTATCAGTTAAATTTTCTAACATAATTTTTCTGACTGCTGTGCCTATGCGGGCACATCCTTGCTGGCAACGGGAAAGTGCAGTAGAATGTCGTTTTGAAGTCCCGACTTGCCGGGTAACATGTTAATTTTACTTCCAACAAACTGAGATTCCAAAGAAAATCGTATGACGCTAATTCAGCATATTTGGTCGGTCTTAATTTAAGCGGTAACAATTCACCATAATGAGGGGGGTGGTCTTTCTGCCTGTTGTATATGTGATTCAGTATCAGCGCCGCCTAAACGCTGAGAACATCAATGCAAATGTGCCGAGAAGAAAACCCAGAGTCGCTGGTTCGGGGGTTACGGCGAATGTTTGCTCGTTCGTTAATGCCGTCGGAAAATTAGATGCAAAAATTTGCGTTGTAATTTGGTCAGATAAATTATCGGGGTTAGGAACCTCATAATCAGAAAGATCCCAGACGCTTCCTGATTTAATAGTAATTGTATCACCTACCAGAAGACTTAAAGGTGAGATATGAGGGTCATAAGCACTAAACTGAAACGAAACTAAAATATCGTTCGGACCAATATCGACCCCGGCACCGGCAGGAGAAGGTGTTACCCCATCGACGAATGAAGTAAACAAGCTGGCGTCTGACGATGTCGTATCATTAATAATCGCGACTGTATTATTGAAAATCTGCAAATCGGTTATGTTGTAACTCGGTATAAATGTTGGAGAGGAATAAACATCTTTTAGCACCAGTGTTATAGAAGAGTCGCTACCGGAATTACTGACAGTAAATTCGACATCTGAGCTAAATAGAATCCTCTCAAGATAATCATTGCCCATGGTGAAACTAATGTTGCCATGCGCCAGGTTAATCAAACTCAGCCACAAGGTTAGGTTGATAAGTATACTTCGAAATTGTTTAATTCTCATGACTAGACTCACTTATTGGTCAAAACTGATGATGGCGGATTTTTGCCAGTATACACAACATCCACAGCTAGTCCAATTAATGAAGCTGCGAAGAGCCCCAGAAGCAATGGGTTATGGTATCTTTGCGAGAGCAAGTAAGACTCCGAGTGATCCGTCGGATTGTAAAAGACAATTACCGTCTCTTCTCGTTTTTTGCCAGGAAGGGTCGCTTTGTAATTTGGAGATATCCGATGTCCTCTATAGGTAACGTCGCCCACAGCATATTCATATTCGACCTCATTCCATTTCTCGCTATCGACGTTCTGCATCTGGAATTTACTATAAGTGGCTGATGAGTGCTCCCCTAACTCGAAGCTAATAATCTTCCCGTTCGCCGTTGGCCAATCACTTATATCCCAGAGATAAACATAGCCCCGGACAAGAAAACCCAAGCTGATCAGAGCCAGGATCCCTAGCGTAAATCTTATTTTATCTATTTTCATCTTCCGCTTCTTTATTGCCGTGCTAACTCCAAGCAGAAACTGGACTCAAGTCGGACTGCAGTGTGGATTGTCATGTGTGAAGCAGAAAAGCTCGGGTCAAACTGACTGGAGATCACATCCGAATGCCATGGGCATATTACAGGGTTCAATCAGAAAGGTAATTCACCTCGATATCTTCTTTTACAAAAATGTCGGCTTTAGCTTCTATCCAAGGCAGTTTCAAAACACTCCAAGCGTCTGAATAACTGGATTCAAGGTATAAGTTCTTAATGTAAGGTTTCTCGGCAATATAAACGTCGACATTTCCGCCATCCTTATAAAATTCATCGATGTAGAGTTTAAGCCTTTCGCTATCTTCTGCATCAAGTTCGACCATAACATAACCTCCTGCTACATCTACCTTATCAATCGCTTGAGACATAAAAACGGGGATGCCATTTACTCTCAAGGAGACTTCCGCCCCTTTGGGAGTTGGGGTGCATGATACAGCAAGCATTAAGAACGCTAGTAGGATGATTTTCATATTCTTAGTTTGGATGTTTGACGATGTATTCGGATCTATCTCTGCCGGTTAAGTTGTAATTAATTCCTCCACGTTCTGTTTTTGAACATTTCACAGGAACGTAATTTATATCGAAGCCATAGACCTTCGTTATTGGCCCACTCGGAGGCAAATAAGCACGACGGCCAAAGAAGCCTCTAATATTTGTCGCCGGATTTTGGCGAGACACGATTAAAACTGTCACACAGCAACCACATCCTTCAGGTATGCCAGCCAGACGTCTTTGTGCGTTACATACCCTAATTGACCTAACAGCAATTCCCTGCAATGCTCTCGTGACATTTATCTCATTCAACTGATTTTTGAAGTCCTGAACTTGTCCAATTAAATTCGCGACGCCTCCAGCTGCTCCAGCTGGCCCTCTTGGAATAGGGTTCTGGGTTGGAGTTTGTATCACGTCCTTTTTCACATCAGGAACTTTATAATTAGGACTAACTACCGGAGTTACGGGATGTGGACTTCTATTGCCGGTAGGGACTGGCCCAGTGTATCCGCCTGTAATCTTCTGTTGCCCCAAATCGTCAAAGTAGTTAACTGCATCGTTATCGGCCATTCCGTATAGATTCAGTCCACCCTGTTCACCAATTAAATCACGTGATAGCCATCTTCCTAAATCTGGATTATAAAAACGGAGTTGATAAGCCACCAAGCCTGTTTCTTGGTCGCTTGGCTTAGTGCTGAAGCGAAAGTCAAACTCATCCTTATGAGTTCCGGTGGCCTGTAGCAGTTGGCCAAATGGTGTGTAGGCATATTGAGCGACTTTTCCACCAGAGGCACCGTCGATATAATTTACCACGTTACCGTTACCATCAAAACTCGGGAAGTAAACCGCTTTTTGTGCGAGTATAGTCATAAGCAAACCGCCTACGCCCCCTGCGTCCCGTATCGTTCCGCTCAGGTCATTGCCCCATACATAAGCTTTTTCGATCTGCGAGCCATCCTGCAGGTCACCGAGTTCGTAGATGAGATTCCAGCCGTCCCAGACATACAGGATGACCCCAGCCAATTGATAAGCTGATCCGTCCCACTCGTAGACATTCTTGCTGAATCTGCGCCCTTGTGAATCGTATCCGAATTCAAGTTTTAATTGGTCGGCACCGGCTGTGACTGCTGCAGAAAGTGTTTCCATTTCGATGAGGCGGTTTTCCGCGTCCCAAACGTAAGACCATTTGCCGTCCTCATCGAGATTCCCGTCGTCATCATGAACGAAGACTTCTGGGTTAGGGGGCAGGTATTCGCTCTTCTCGGCATCGGCGATACGCGGTGCGTTGTTGTCGCCGCCGTCAGGCAGGGTGGCTGTGACCAGAATATCGACCTTCTGCGCATCATTGCCGCCAGCTGTCAGGTCTAACTCATGATGGAAGTTCCCATTTATTGGTTGATTAATTTGGTTGGTGTTTACAGCAACCAACACAGAGGGGACATCCACAACACTACCGCGCACATCCAGAGCGCGGGGCACTGCGCGCTCATCATATTGGTTGAGGTTGTCGGGTGTGTAGCTCGCTGTTCGTCCATTTGTGGTCGTCTGCGTGCGGTTGCCGATTTCGTCGAAGCTGTAGCCGAAGTTGTAGCCGGGTATCGCCACATCGGAGCTATTGTAACGCACCGCGCTATCGACTTGCCCCAAACTGTCATACCCGAAGCTCCAGTAGCTGCCGTCCGCACAAGTGTGGCGGATGCGTTGATTCAGATCGTTGTTTAAATACAAGTGGGAATCCAGGACTTGTAGAGAGGAATCAAGCGTTTTTATACTCTTGAGGCGGTTGAGATTATCGCGGCGTTCTTCAACGGTAAGGACGTTGCTGCTGCCATTTTCGAATGTAAGGGTTTTACGCAGTTCGGCAGTTGGGTCGTAAGAATAAGTCACTTTCTGATCCCGAGAGGAAACAGATTCAAGCCGTGAGGCTCCATCGTAGCCGTAAGCGACTTTGTGCAATTCTGTAATTCCCAATTTCAGGCTGAGCCGGTCGTAACGGTTTAGGTTATCCCGACGGCGGTCAATGGCGTAACCCGACAAACTGCCTCCGGTATAGGTTTCGTCCATGAGTTGGCCGTCTTGGTATTCGAGTTGGCGGGTGCCCGAGGCGTCGGTGACGCTGCGGGGACGGCCTTGCCGGTCGTAGTTGCTATAGCTGACGGGGGGTGTGAGGCTGTCGTCGTAACTGAGACCAGTGAGGTCAAACGAATCGGGCGCGTAGGCATACGTAGCCACGGTTTCTCGCGCATTGGTCTTTGTTTCGATGCGCCCGGCGGCGGTGTAGCCGTAGCTGGAGCCCGCAGTGCCTGTGATGACGCCTACGCCATCGATTGTGGCGTCATACCACTTTTTCTTAAGGAGCCCGTTATCGAAGTACTCCCATGCCGTGAGGGTTTCACCCGCACTTGTGGCTTTGTCCTGCCAGGTGGTCTGGCTGCGAAGACGACCAGCATAATCGTAAGTATAAGCGACCGGATAGGTCTGGCTACCGCTTTTCTCTTTCAATTCGCCAGTGGGGTTAAAAAGCTCGGTGACCGTGCTCGTATCGGGCAAGGTGGTGGTACGGCTGATGGAAGTGGCATCGTCGGTATAAACGAAAGAGGTCGTCTGCGGGTCGTAGCCTTCGCCACTTTGCACCGTGTCCGGATCGGGCGTGGTCGCGAATTTGAGCTGTCCGTCGGCGTAATATTCGTAGTCGGACAACCCGTTGTAGAGGTCGGTCACGCTGTCTAACCGGTTTTCGTCAGAGGCAACGTAAGCGAAAGTCTGCTGCGAGAGGATGCTGTCGTCGCTGTGGTGGCGTGTGCTGATTTGAAGGAGTCCATTTACGGTGAGTTCGACCTGATAGCTGGTGTCGGGAAAGGTGCTGGTGGTCGTGAGCGTGGCGTTCGTCCGGTCGATCAGAGTTTCCTTCACGGTGGTCTGGCCGTAGGCCGTATTCCACTGAATCGTTCCGGTGTCGCCGCCCGTGAGCGCCCCGACTGTTGTGTCGATGGAGGCGAGGATCTTCGGCGTGTCGGCTCCGTCGTCCTCCCAGATTTCCGTGGTGCGACGGGTGACGGTGTACGTGCCGGAAGTTTCCGTGCGGCTCGCATAGTTGCCCCGGTTTCGGATGATGCGGTCGGTGCCGTCGTAACTGATCGTCCCGTCGCCGTCGACATCAAGTGCGGTGACTTCGCGCACCCCTTCGGCTCCGTAAGCGAACAGGGTCACGAGACCGTCGGGATCTTCACTAGATACAAGCTGCCCCATCGCGTTGTAGGAGTTCCTGAAGGTAGCTGTGTCTCCGCCCGAAGCCGGAGTCTCCGTCTTGTAAATGTGTCCGAGGGCGTCGCGGTAGGTTTTCGTGTATTCGGCGATCAAGCTCCCGTCGGATTCCAGATAGGTCTGCGTCTCGGTGCGCACGGCGTAGCCGAGCGTGGCGTCGGTCTCCACGCCGGAGACATAGCGCATCCCGCGCACGGCGGTGCCGGTGGTCTCGTGCGGCTTACCGTTGGGATAGCTTTTCTCGATGCGCGTGCTGGTGTTGGGATAGGTCGTGGTGGTGACGATGTAGCCGGAATCAATTACTTCACCTACGGTCGTCTGACGGGAAACGGAAGGCTGGGCATCGAGATAACGCTCGCGGGAAGCAACCATAGCTCCGCTGTAATCGTAGTCGAATTCGGCGACCGGCGTAAGATTCATCTCATCGGAACCCTTGGATGTCGTTTGCAGGTTGCCTGCGGCATCATAGACCATGCGGATCACCTGCTGCGCTGAAGTGCCGACAGCGGTCGTGGTATACTCGATTTCTTTGAGATCGTCATAATCGTAGATCGTGGTCAGGCCGTTGCGGCCGGTAAAGCTCTGCAACCCACAGCAGGCGTAGACCCGCGTTTCAAAACTGCCGTCGAGATAATCGGTACGTTGTGCACGGCCATAATCGTCGAAATTTGAGTGAATCGACTGAGCCACCACCAAATTGCTTTCCACGTCGGTGGTGGTTTCGTCCAGCAGCACGCCCGTGGTATCGAGGTGCTTGACCGTGGCCATCCCTGCGGCCACCGCTGTGGGTGCCGCAGGATCGTCCAAGGCTCCGACCGACTCGGCGACATCAATCGTCCCGTCTCCCTGCCTGACGGCCAGCCAGATCCGTCCCGTCCCGTCCGGTCGGCTGCGGGCGTAGTTTTCCAAGTAAAACTCCGAAGTTTCGTCGGCATACGTCCAGACGCGCTCGATCAAATTTCCGGCACTATCCCAATCCGCCGAAGGGGTGATACCGTCGCTGTAGTGCTTTTCCGAAACTGCCACACCGTTGAGAGTCTGCGTGCCGCTCAAGTCCAATACAAAGCGGCGGCTGACATCCTGACCGAGCAATGTCACCGTGCGCGTCTCCAAGGACTCGACTTCACCATCTCCATCTATGTCCGCTAGATCAGCATAGCTGTACGTTAGCAGTCGGTTTAAACTCGACGGATCAGTCTGTGACGACCCTTGGAAACTGCTCTCCACTTGCCAGAGACGTCCCTCTGTGTCGTAGCGGCGGTCCGCCCAGTCGCCGCGTGAGTCCTCAGTGAGGACCAGGCGCACGTGGTCGCTCGCCGAACTGTCGGTTCCGTAATAGTAAGTGATCTCATGATCCGGAACAGTTGAGCTGTCCGTGTAGATGCGTTCACGGCGTAGCAATTCGAAGATGGTCGTCGGCGTTTGCGTACCGAACTCCTCTGTGAGTCCGGTGCCCACCACGACATGCTGATAGATGCTTTCCCGCTTCTCCAGCACGTTGCCCGAAGCGTCTTTGATCTGCTCGATTTCGCTGACATACACGGGGGGATCTGTCCAAGTGAAAAACTCAGGCGGAAAACCGGTCGGCACATAGGGCTTAGAAAAGTGGTCTATCGTCTCCAAGCCCGAAGGAACCGAAGTCAATTCTTCCGAGATTCGCTCGACCAAACGAGTGCCACCGCCTTCGTAGAGTTTCCATGTCTCGACACCACCCGACGAGGCGTAGGCAAACTCGGTCTGATCCGAACCTGTTCCGCTCTCTACAATCCGCATACGTTCTTCCGTCCCCACGGTCTCCTTGCTGATCGTGTAAGTGGTGTGCGCAGTGCCGGACACGGGGTAAATCCCTGTAATGGGATCCGGTGTGCCCGCGTGCGCGAGTTCATGGATGTCGATCCGGTAGCTGGTGCTCGCGACAAGTACGGTGATGTCCGCGATATCCTTTGGTGTCAGCACTTGCCGGATCCAGCCATTCGTGTCCTCGACCACTGAAGTCTGAGTGGAAACCGATGTCGTGAAAGTCAGATCGGCAGGCGAAAAAGCCAAATTCGACCAATCTTCCTTGTCGATGCGAAGCTCGCCCGCCACACGCCCCTCGTACAATGCACCGAGTGATGAAAACCAGTGGAGCGAACGGACTTCGCCGCCTGAAGAATGCCCGTTGCCAGTGCTGCTGTCGCAGGCGGATTCGGGCGTGGCGTAGATTTTCGAGAATGCGATGCGTTCCCCGAGTCCGGCTTCGATCGATAACTCGAAGCGAGCGCGCCAATCCGAATCTCCAGTAACCGTTTTTGTGCGAGTCTCCTCGTTCAGAAAACTACCAGAGGAATCGTATTTGCGGAGTATATAATGGATCGTAAGACGTTCATCCTTGCAGGCCTCAAACTCGGCTTCGATCTCAAGTTTGCCTTCGCGAGCCTCGGTTGAATCACGCAGCAGATAGGCTTCATTTCCGTTGTCAAACACTTGAGAGCCGCCGCGGTTATTCCAGTTGCTCAGCGCATCCTGGATTGTATCTTGCTCCGATAGAGTCAAGGTGGCACTTCCTGACAAACCAGAACCCCATCTGGGCCAAGCCGAATAGTGGTTGATCGACAATTTGTATAGTCCAGAACATGTCCCTGGAAGAGTTGAATATGTCCTCGACAAGCTGCTTTCCGAGGAGACACCAAGCGGCATTACAGTCATGCTTTCATATCCGGCACCTGCACGCGGGAACCCGCCTGATAAGACCTTAGATCGCAGATCAACTGCTACGTAATCACCTCCCGAAGGTGTTGCTGCGCCAACAGACGTTTCATTGCCCGACAGGTCGAATTTCCAAGCCCCCGCAAACTGTGCCGACACTGAACCATCGTCCAATTCTGTTGCATATTGGCATGACCAATGAATCTCGGTCGCCCCGGAGTTCCACGCCCCTGAATAAGATAGAGTTCTGTAATATTCAGGAAGAGGGCCGCTTTGCACAAATTCCGTAATGCCGACAAAAGGCGACTCCGTGACTGTTCGATTCAATTCGAGGTAAAGCGGCTCCTTAATCGCACTGTCACCACAGGAACCCGACCATAATGGAGAACTGAGAGCTGTAATTAAAGAAAAGCAGAGAAATTGTAATCGGGAATACGGCATAGACTTAAAAGTGAAGGATTCTATTTAGAATAATTGCAAAGACAGATCGGGATGATCGCGCAGACTCGGATCGAGGTTCAGGGTGTATTCAGTTAAAGTAGTGGCTCCGTCCGGTTCGTCATCATCGCCCGCGCTATCGATGCCGGGAGTCGTGTCCAACCCGTGGAAGGTTTCCCAATCGTCGGGTATCGTGTCCGCATCCAGGCTCTGACTGAGAAATGGATCAGTACCCTGCAAAAGTTCGTCCGCCGTGCTTACTTTGTCTCCGTCCTGATCTAAAACCAGTAGCGGTGAATTCACGTCGTTAGTCAGTTCGACACGGAAGAACAGCTTATCTCCAGAAAGCGACATGATGATGCCCTTGGCACTCGCATCCCCAAGTGCGGCATAATCGAAATATGCCCATGGGTCGTCTACAAGGTCTGCAGTCGTCAGGAGGAAATAGAAATAATCCGGCTTCGTCCACCATGTGACTGTGACTTCGTTCGGGGTCGAATCATAACTGATTGTCAGTCCTTCGTTCTGGTCGGTCGCCGTCTGGGCATTCAAGGAGAGGGCGGAGGCCGCGCACGCGCAGAGCAATTTGAGATGTCGCTTCATTCGGTTGGTGGCTTGATAATTCATTCTGTCTCAATGGGTCTGTAATTAACAATGACATCGCGCTCTTTTGGAGGGTTGGCCTCCAGGTAAGCTCGTCGAGCGGCGGCAATTTTTTGACCGTTCTCGAAGCGTATCCGCATGGTTTCCGAATGTTCGGCGTAATAGCCAAGGGTCGCATCAATCACCTTGAAGTCATCCAAGTCCGGCTCGTCTCCATTGCCCCAATCCATGATATAGTATTCCAGCACGCCAGGTGTGAAATCGGCCAGTGTCGGCCTCCACTCCTCGGGCGGCGGTGCGCCCTCCGTGCTCTGCCCGACGATCAACATGAAAAGGGAATAGCGTGTTTCGTCATCTGCGAAATCGCCGATACCACCGAAATATCGGTAATCCGCGTTGACGAACACCCGGAAGCGCTTGCCATCAGGGGAATTCCACCAAAGTTCGCTAACTTTCCCATCATAGACCGTCCCTGAGAAAGTCACGGAAATTTGTTCGTGTTCGTCCGACACAAAAAAACCGTCTTTTGGCAAAGCCGCACTCTCATCCGAGAGCTTCGTGGTATTTTCACCTGAAGCGCTGTCTGCCCGAGACGGTGCCTTGACCCGGTTGAAGATCACTTTCTTATGCCCCAGGTCGGCAACCGCAGTCTCAAGTATATCAGCGGATAGCAGTGCAGCCTCCCTATCATCTTTGGCCAGCTCCTTGGCCACTTCTTGAGCTTGGACAGTTGCGGCTGCCTCAGCGTCGGTGATCAGTCCGATGTTGTCTTTAGCCATCCCATAGTTGCATGAAGTGAAGATGGCTAAGTAAAATGTTAATTGAGCTACGTTTCTCATGATTATTTTCGTGTGGTGCTTAGCCGATCAGTTTTAACACCGGAGGTCGAGTCATTACTTGTCAATACAGCGTTAATTTTTGCTGTAAAAAGACTAGTTTTACAATATTTGCGAATGTTGGATCACAGGTTTGTCGTGAATTCTAAATAAGTATGCGCGATTCGATCTTCCGGGGGAGGGGGAGGGGGGGGGTAAAATGCATCGAATGTAACGATTGTATCGTTCGCAATAGAAAAATACAAATAGTTTTATGGTCGAATGGAAAAGAAGACCGTGAGTATGACTGTACGTTTGGAAGAGGAAATTGCCTCTGAAATTTTAAAACTTGCGAAGAAAGATGAACGCAGTATTAGCTATGTGATTCGAAAACTACTCTTGGAAGCTCTGAATACAGAGCATAATTTGTAGCCAGCACAAAAAAGCCCCGACCTTTACGGTCGGGGCTTTTGTTTGAAAACTTGAAAGGTGACTACTTTTTCTTCTTTTTCTTCTTTTTAGCGTCCTCTTCTTCGGGAGTTTCGTCGGGTGGGACAGTGGTTTCTTCGTAATTCTCCTCCTCTTCCTCCTCTTCCTCGTCCCATTTCATGGTGTCGTCTTCTTCGATCTTTTCATCGACGACGCTACCGGCATCGACATCGGCGAGGTCTTTTTCGAGTTCCTCGTCTTCAGTCTTGGGCTTGGCATCCTCATCGTCATCCAGTTCGAAGCCCTCAGGCACATATTCGAGGATCGCGGTGAGTTCGGTGAAAAAGTGAGAGGCACGGCCTTCCATGAAGTCCGCATTCTGTGCTTCGCGGATTTCTTCTTCCAGTTCCTCGACGGTGAGGTTTTGGGAGAAATCGATCAAATCGTTGAGCATCTTGACCCGAAGCTTTGTGATATGGTCGAGTAAGTCGGCGTAAGGGCCTTTTTCCTCGTCGAGCACATCAGGGAGGGCGAAGAGCGGGTCTTCGCTCTCGAGCACGCTGTCCTCCACGCGCTTGAGCAGGACGGTCTTGTCCTTTTCCACATTATCGATGCCAAACGAAAAGAACGCGTTGTCCACCAATTCATTTTGCAGGCCATAATCGCTCAACGGTTCCAGCAGATCGATGACATGCTGAAATTGGCGTGGATCGATAATACCGAGACCATCGACGTCCCAATGGACGGGATCGCTGATCTCGTTGATCCACCAGTTCATATCTTCGCCGAGGCGGGCTTTGCACCATGTGAGTTTAGTAGTAGGTTTCGACATACGATTAGGAGACGCTTTGATGTTATTTGTAGATGGCCGCTGTAATAAAATTGGCAACTTCCATACAAGGGGTAAAAGCCCCCTTTTCACCTTTGTAAAGTGCTTTGTCAGAATTTTTTCAATGCTTCTTTTTCATTGTTTTGCTTAAAGTGGCTGTTAGGTTGCCACATTCTGCTTCAGTCAGACCGTTATGGGATTTATTTACGAAAATTTAGTGCGTCCAGTTTTATTCAAAATGGAGCCGGAACAAGCACACGATCGCGGTCGCACCGCGCTAATGACAATGGGCGCATTACCGACTCTGTGTAATCTGGTACGTCGGTATAATCAGGTGCGCGAGGATAAGCCGGTCAAGCTGTTTGGCCTCGAATTCCCCAATCGCATCGGTCTGGCGGCGGGTATGGATAAAGACGGCGAGTTCCCCCGTGCGATCGAAGCGCTGGGTTTCGGCCATGCCGAAGTCGGCACAGTCACACCTGAGGGGCAGCCGGGGAATCCCCGCCCACGACTCTTTCGCTATCCAGAGCAACAAGCACTGATCAATCGAATGGGCTTTAATAATAAGGGTTCCGAGGTGATGCTCAACGCCCTCTCGAAAAACTACCCTAAAGGCAAGCGCGGCATGCCAGTCGGCGTCAACATCGGTAAGGCCAAAACCACACCGCTCGACGAAGCAGTCAAAGACTACATCGCCTGCTTCCGCACGCTGGCCGATCAGGCGGACTACTTTACCATCAATATCAGCAGCCCAAACACACCAGGGCTGCGTGACCTTCAGAGTGCCACCTACCTCCGTGATCTGCTCCAGACGATCCGTGACGAGAATCTATCGCACGCTAAAAAGCTCGGACGCGATCCGCATCCCTTACTCCTTAAGATTGCCCCGGATCTCACCTTCAAGCAGGTCGACGACATCGTCGGTGTGCTCCTTGAACTGAGCTACGACGGTATAATCGCCACGAATACAACGATCCAGCGCCCGACAGGGTTCACGAGCAAAGAGACCGGTGGCCTTAGTGGCGGCGACTTCATCCGCAAACGCTCGAACGATGTGATCAACTACATCTATAAAGCGACCGACGGCAAACTGCCCATCATCGGCGTGGGTGGTATCGACTCAGTCGAGGCCGCTGGCGAAAAGATCGATGCCGGTGCCTCCATGGTACAGATATACACTGGTTGGGTCTATCGTGGCCCCTTTTTCGCGCGCGAACTGGCAAAGGCGCTCAAGTCTAAGGGCGAAGACTGGATCTAATTATTGGAACCCCGCCTAGAAAATCGTAGGGGCGTCAGTGATTATTAGATAGTATCCAAAGGTAAAACCTTCGGCACCTTAATAGGGTTCTTCGCTATTTTTAGTGGATAGATAAGATCAGTGCTCTGAGTTTTAACCACGGATGAACACAGATGACCACGGATTTGAATACGTCAGAGTGGATCTGTGTTCATCCGTGGTTTAAAAACCCCGTGCAGAGGTGCCCGTTTCATCGGGTAAGCATGACGCGTATTCGTAGGACGGGGGGGGCACTCGTGGTCACTATCGTCGTGCTTTACGCCAGTATAGGCTCATCAAACGTAGTATTCAACCGCAGATGGCCCCGTGGCTTCGCTCTCCGAGCTACGCAGGGCAGGCCGCGGATAAACGCTGATTAAATGCGTGTGAGTCCGATTACAATGCTCTACTTTATCGCGGGGGCTTTGAAGTTAACTATCGCGTATGGTCAGCGGGAGAGCTAAATATAGATGTAATTAAATATGGGGGGGTATGAGTCTATTAAGAACAGGTAGCGCGGCATGAGGCCATGCCGCGCTACCACTTCCTACCCCGATAACCGAACCCCTAAATGTCGCTGAGCAGGTGTGATGCCCCGCCGATTAAGAATATTCAACCTACTTAAATACCACTATATGATACGAACTCTGCTTTGCCTCCTTACAGTGATCTCCCTCACTTCGTGTAAAAGTAATTCTTCCCTAGAAGCGATTAATACTGGTGTGGATTCCAGCTGGAGCGGTGACCAACAGTATAAATTATTGGTCGTGACCCGTTTGTTGAATCCTCAAATCCGCGAGCTATTTGAAAGCGAAATGGCGCGTGCTCTGCTCGCTGAAGGGGTCAGTGCAGCACCATCTTCAGCGATACTTCCCAATGTCACTAGCATTAACCAAGGGACGATTAGAGCCATCATGGCGAGAGGGCAGAATATAGCGATTCTCTTCACTGATGCGGCCACCGTGAATCGCATCGAATCCAATTCCAATTCGGAGGAGTCTTCGATCTTTTCTAAACTGACGCGCGGCGACTCTGCTGATTGGCAGACCAAGTTTTCTGTGGTCATGGAGAGCGGACTCTACATCCATGGGCAGGATACCGCAGTCTGGTGGAATCGCACGAAGTTGGAAGCCGAAGAAACGGCGACTCGCGAAGCCGCTACCGATTTCGTCAAACGCGAGATTAAGATGATGAAGAAGGCTGGCGTCATCAAGCGCCTGAAGTAAGGGGGCTTAAACTCAATCAGCTCTAAGTGCTGTGGATCGCATTGCCGTCCACGGCGAGCGCGGCTTCTTTCATCGCTTCACTTAGAGTAGGGTGCGCGTGAATCGTGCGGCCGAGGTCTTCTGCACTGCCGCCGTATTCCATGTGGGTCACGGCTGAGGCGATCAGCTCGGAACCACTCTTAGCGATGATTTGCACACCGAGGATTCGATCGGTCTTCTTGCAGGCGGTGACTTTAACAAAGCCATCCGTCGCATCAGTTGCGATCGCGCGACCATTGCCCGCAAAGTTAAACTTGCCTGACTTAAACTCGATGCCTGCCTCCTTCGCCGTTGCTTCGGTCAGGCCTACGCTGGCGATCTCCGGCTCAGTGTAGATGACGTTCGGGATAACATTATAATTCACATGTCCCGCTTGCCCGGCGATCCGCTCGACGCAGGCGACACCTTCCTCCTCGGCCTTGTGTGCAAGCATGGGACCAGGGATGACGTCGCCGATCGCATAGATGCCATCAGCCGAAGTTTTGAAATGAGCATCTACAGGGATGCGTCCCTTCTCGTCGGTTTCGATACCGACGACTTCTAGTCCGAGCTGATCCGTGAAAGGCTTACGACCCACGGCGACGAGCACTTTGTCGGCCTCGAACTCGATTACCTTGCCATCTTTCTCGGCAGTGAGGATCGTTTTACCCTTAGACTTCTTTAGACCAGTGACCTTAGTCTTGAGGTGAAAGTTGAGGCCTTGCTTCTTGAAGAGGCGCTCGGCCATCTTAGAGACGTCCTTGTCAAAAGTAGGCGCGATAGCAGGAAGAAATTCGATTACATCGACTTGTGAGCCGAGGCGCGCCCAGACTGAGCCAAGCTCGAGGCCGATGGCACCCGCGCCGACCACGGCCAGCTTTTCGGGAACCTTATCGAAGGCGATTGCTTGGTCGCTGCTGACGACAGTCTCGCCATCGAACTTGAGAAAAGGCAACTCGATGGTGGAAGAACCAGTTGCTATAATAATATGCTTACCCGTGAGCACGGTCTCATCGTTTTTCTCTTTGATACGCACCTTACTATCACCCGCCAGCATGCCGAGGCCTTTGAAGACTTTGATCTTATTCGCCTTCATCAAGTGTTGCACGCCGCCGCGGAGTTGATCGACGGTTTTGTTCTTTTTGGCCATCAGTTTTTCGATGCTAATCGAGAGATTCGTCAAATCGATGCCGTGTGCTTCTGCACCGTGCCCAGCGAAATGATACATCTCGGTCGAGTGGAGGAGTGCCTTGCTCGGGATGCAGCCTACGTTGAGGCATGTGCCACCGAGATTCTTGTCCTTCTCGATAATCGCGGTCTTAAGGCCGAGTTGTGCACCACGGATGGCAGCAACGTAGCCACCAGGGCCCGAGCCGATTACGATGAGGTCGAATGTGTTTTCTGAGGACATGGTTTGGAGTGAAAAAGTTGGAAGGTTTGAAGGTGAAAAAATGCGAAGCTTAGAAAATGGGAATGTGGAAAGGTTAAATCTGACTTGCCTACTTTTGAACCTTCATACTTTCCCGCGCTCTTGTTTGGCTTAAAGCCAAACAAGAGCGCTAGATTCCAAACAAGAGTCGGCTTGGGTCTTCGATCGCTTCTTTGACTTTGACAAGGAAGGTGACGGCCTCTTTGCCATCGATCAGGCGGTGGTCGTAGCTCAGCGCGAGATACATCATGGGGCGTGCCACGATCTCGCCTTTGATCACGACTGCGCGTTCAGTAATATTATGCAGGCCGAGGATCGCTGGCTGTGGATGGTTAACGATGGGCGTGCTCAACATGGAGCCATAGATGCCGCCGTTAGAGATGGTGAAGACGCCGCCTTCGAGATCGCTCATCTGGATTTTACCCGCACGTGCCGCTTTGGCGTAGCTCAAAATATCGCCCTCAATTTCAGCAAAGCCCTTCTGGTCACAATCGCGGAGCACGGGAACCATGAGTCCCTTCTCCGTGCCAACAGCCACGCCGATATCGTAGTAGTGTTGAGTCACGACTTCGTTGCCCTCGATGCGTGCGTTTACTTGCGGCACGGCTTGTAGGGCGTGAGTCACTGCCTTGGTAAAGAAGGACATGAAGCCCAGCTTGAGACCGTGGCGTTCAACGAACTTCTCTTGGTGCTGCTTGCGCAGTTTCATCACGGCACTCATGTCGACTTCATTAAAAGTCGTCAACATGGCAGCCTCTTGAGTCGCGGCGACGAGACGCTCGGCGATCTTGCGGCGGAGCGGCGACATCTTCTTTCGAGTCTCTGACCGTTCACCACTGGGAACCGGCGCAACCGGAGCGGGTGCGGGCGTCGATGGCTCTGACTTAGGTGTAGGTGTGGCTTGAGCAGCTTCAAGAATGTCGCTCTTGGTGACTCGTCCGTCTTTACCACTGCCGGCGATGCTGGAAGGGTCGACGCCAGTTTCTTCAGAAGCTTTTCGAGCAGCTGGTGAGAGCGTGGCGACGGGGTCAACTTTAGCCGCATTGGGTGCTGCTTCAGCGACCGGAGCCTCTGGTGCTTTTGCCGCAACCGAAGCGTTTGCCGGCGCGTCAGAGTCAGCACTTTCACTCTTCGGCGCAGCCGAAGTTTCATCAATTGAGGCGACGACTTGCCCGATATCGACTTCCTCATCGGCTTCGACCTTAATCGAAATCACACCCGCGACTTCAGCGCTGCCTTCGGAGGTGATTTTATCGGTTTCGAGCTCGTAGAGAGTTTGGTCTTTTTCGACATAGTCGCCGTCCTTGACGTGCCATGCGGCCAAGATGCCTGAGCTGATAGATTCGCCCATTGCGGGGATTTTTACTTCGGTAGCCATAATAGAGAATTAAGAGTGTAGAGTTATGAAATAAGAAATTGCCATGAGGGCATTTAGAGTGAGAAGGCTTTTTCGATGAGTTTCTTTTGCTCGTGTCGATGCACGGCGAGCGAGCCGACGGCGGGGCTGGCGGATTCTTTGCGCCCCGCGTAAGCGGGCAGCTTGCCGAGCGTCTCCATCAGGCGTGGTGCGATAAAGCTCCAGCCACCCATATTCTTAGGCTCTTCTTGGCACCAAACAATGCTTCGTGCTTTCGGGTAGTTAGCCACAATGCGTTCGAGTAGATCCGTGTTTAGCGGATAGAACTGCTCGATGCGGACGATCGCTGTATCCTTGATTTTGTTTTCTGTGCGATGCGTGGTGAGATCGTAGTAGAGCTTGCCGGAGCAGAAGATAATGCGCTTAGCGGTCTTCCGGCTGACCGTCTCGTCATCGAGAATCGACCAGAACTCGTTGTCAGTAAAGTTCTCTACCTTAGACACGCACTCCTTGTGGCGGAGTAAACTCTTGGGCGACATGATGATGAGCGGCTTCTTAAACTCGCGCTTCATCTGGCGACGGATTAGGTGGAAATACTGTGCCGGCGTGGTCACGTTACAGACCTGAATGTTGTTTTCCGCGCAGGACTGAAGGAAGCGTTCGAGGCGGGCGGAGGAGTGCTCAGGCCCCTGGCCTTCGTAGCCGTGAGGAAGGAGCATGACAAGTCCACTCATGCGTCCCCATTTGGATTCACTACTGGTGATGAATTGGTCAATGATAACCTGCGCACCGTTGACGAAGTCGCCAAACTGCGCTTCCCAGATGCAGAGCATTCTCGGGTAGTCGAGTGAATAGCCGTAGTCGAACCCAAGCACGGCGGCTTCGGAGAGAAGCGAGTTGTGCACGCAGAATTGTGCTTGGCCTTCCTCTAGGTCGAGCAGGGGCACGTATTTCTCGCGAGTCTGGTTATCGTAAAGCACGGAGTGGCGGTGGCTGAAGGTGCCTCGCTCGCAGTCTTGTCCGCTGAGGCGAACAGGTGTGCCGTCAATCAGCAGACTACCAAAAGCGAGTGCTTCGCCCATCCCCCAGTCGATGCCGGTGTTTTCCTTAAAAGCTTTCAGCTTCGTATTGAGCTGGCGGACGATCTTCTTATTGGCATTGAAACCCTCCGGCACGTGCGCGAGCTGCTCCGCGATCATTTCCAACTGCTCCTTTGGCACCCGAGTATCAAAGCCTTTGAAATTGTAAGAGGGCTGCTTCTTCGCATTCGACTCTGCGAAAGGGTCGGACACCGTATTTTCTGTGGCTTTGGCAGTCTCGAAAGCAATTTCCAGCTTCTTAAGATAGTCGGATTCGATCGCTTTGACCTCTGCTTCAGTAAATTCACCGCTAGCGACAAGCCGCTCGCCCAGGGCTCGGCCGATCTGGGGCATTTCGCCGATTGTCTTGTAGAGCACTGGCTGCGTGAAGGCAGGCTCGTCGGACTCGTTGTGGCCGTGCTTGCGCCAGCAATACATGTCGATCACCACGTCGCAACCAAAAGTCTGCCGGTAGTCGAAAGCCGTCTCGACCGCAGCGATCACAGCGAGCGGGTCGTTGCCGTTGACGTGGAAAATAGGTGCTTCCACGATCTTGGCCACGTCCGTGCAGTAGCGACTCGAACGCGCGTCGGACGGGTCGGTGGTGAAGCCGATCTGATTATTGATCACGAGGTGGATGGTGCCACCCGTGCGATAGCCCTTAAGCTGGGAGAAATTAAACACTTCCGCCACGACGCCTTGTCCCGCGATCGCCGCATCACCATGGATAAGCACGGGCAATACGCGTTTCCGGTCGAGGTCTTCGCGGATGCGCTGGCGAGCACGTGCCTTGCCTTCAACCACTGGGTTGACGGCTTCGAGGTGGCTCGGATTAGCGGCTAGGCGAATTTCGACTTCGTGGCCGTCGGAGGTCTTACGCTTAGTCTGAAAGCCGAGGTGGTATTTCACATCGCCGTCACCATGGATCGTGTCGGGCACGTAGTTCTCGGAAAATTCGCGGAAGATGTAGTCGAAGGATTTGCCGAGAAAGTTCGCCAACACGTTCAGACGCCCGCGGTGCGCCATGCCCATTACAATCTCATCGACGCCGTTCTTACTGCACCGCTCAAACACGCTTTCTAAGCAGGCGATTAAGGTCTCGCCACCCTCGAGGGAGAAACGCTTCTGACCGACGTAGCGCGTTTGGAGGAAGTTTTCAAAGTCCTCGGCCTGCATGATGGTGCTGAGGATGCGGTGCTTTTCTTCCTTCGTGAAACGGGGGATAAAGCACTCGGGCTCAATTCGTGCCTGAATCCAACGACGTTTCGGCGTCTCTTGAATATGAATATATTCCGCACCGATCGTATGGCAGTAAGTCTTTTCTAGTCGCTCGATCAATTCGCGCAGCGTCATTTCCGTGCCACCGAGGTAGTTGCCGGTGTGGAAGACGCGCTCTAAGTCTGACTCTTCGAAGCCGAGCCGCTCCAGCGTGAGACGCGGGTTGAGCGGCGCCTCCTTAGTCAACGGATTAATGACCGCAATCGTATGGCCAATCGAACGGTAGGCGTAAATGAGACCAATTACTCGCGCCTGCCGAGTCGCATCGCTTTCCACTCGGGGGTGGGCGACATCGGCGATATCTGTCCGGATCGAGTGATCCTCGCTGGCGAGTGCAAAGCCCTCAAAAAAGGCACGCCATTCCGCGTCGAGCGTATCAGGGCTCGTGCGCCAGATGTCGTATTTTTCGTCAATCAAATCGGCGTTCCAGCGATTTGCGATAGTTGAGTGATTCATGGCGTTCAGGGGGTGTGTAATTGCAGATTTCACGATTACGCCACACTTATTAGCAATACAAATCTTTAAGTTGAGAATCGCGTCTTATTTGATTTGCTAATACTGGGATTGCTATTTCAATAGGACTTGAATGGCAATTGCCTTGACATGAAGACTTTTTAGTTGTCGAACTTGTAGGTCTTTTCCAGTGCTTCTTCGTTGATAGCGAGCCGATCTTTGACGATTGGGAGCGTGAAAACAATCTCCGGTTTATCACTGTCTCGTCCCGTGTAAGTGATCTGTCCGAGCCAAGGGCTGTTTTTCTCGGTGAACTTGTAGCCCTTGCCTTGTAGGTCTTTGCCCAGAGCGTTCATTTTAGCGCGACTCATGCCGCTACCCGTGAAGTCAATCACGACGCGTCCACTATCACCTCGATCTTCATCGAGTAGGCAATTCACCTCAGGCGTGTGTTTTTGCACAGTGACTAAAAGCTTGGAGATTTTTTCGAGTCTATGGCGAAGGCTGCGAGGTTTCATAGCTTAGAACATGTAACGCTTTTATCTTTAATCAAGATTCGCATTCAGAACATCTCTGTTTTGTTTTCGTCGGGTCTAACCAGTCAGAAGTAAGCGGTCTCGATTCATTCGATCAGCCGAGCAAAGTTCCCACCCAAGAGTTTGCTTAATTCCGTATCACTTAGACCCGACTGGCTTTGAATGCTGGCAATGAAGCTTTCCATCTCAGGTGCCTTTTGGCTGCGCGGATAAATCCGCAAGGGGTAGTCGGAGCCATAAAGTAGTTTATCGATGCCGACGAGTTCGACCATTTGCTTAAAAACGCCCCGATCATAGAGTAGGGGGCTCGCCGCGCAATCGTAGTAGACTTTGCCGAGCACCTTACGCAGTTGTGGGTTCTGCTCGAAGAAGGCTAGCCCGCCGCCCCAGTGGGCGAGTATTAATTTCAAATCAGGAGCGGCTTCGGCCATGCGCACATATTCCTGTAGAGGGGTCGGCACCGATCCCGGATGATCATGTCCGGCTGCTTCCGTTACATGGCAATTGATCGGCCAGTCGTTGTCCACGCACCATTGCGCCATCGCCTGCCAATACGGACTCGCCGCATCAAATTGTTGCACTCCCATGTGCAGCTCGCCGACGCCTCGAAAGCCCAGAGACTTGGCCGCTTCCAGTTGGTCAATTGCATTGGCATTCGGATAAACCGCCGCAAAGCCCATTAAACGATCAGGAGCTACCTGCATCCATTCGGCCATCGCCGTATTGTGCCAGCGACAGGTCGATTCGTTTTCCCAATACCAGCCTAAGAGCACCGCTTTGTGCACGCCCGCCGCATCCATCGCAGCCAGCATCGTCTCAAGATCACTCCAGCCCTGAATGCTAGGTCGATCTATCGGCGCGACGAGTTCCGCCCAGTGTGCTTCACCTCGCGCCTCTGCCCAGCCACGCGGATCGGCCACGACCTCGGCGGGGTAAGCATGTGTATGGCAATCGATGATCATGGGGAGTGTGCGAGCTTGTTCGTCGCCTCGCGTCGGATGAGCGCGACCTGCGTTTGGACTCAGCAGGCCTGAGCACCCAAAGGGCATTAGAACAAGCTCAGACGCTACGATTTAGCAACAACAATTGCAAACGAATCAAATCCAATTACGTATCGCACTATGCCCGAACTCGCCGAAGTCGAATACTACCGAAAGCAATGGCAACCCGCCATCGGGCAGACTGTCACAGGTGTCCATCTCAACGCTGGCAAGCGCGTCTTCCGTGGCCTTGATACCGAAGCGCTCAGTCGCGATCTAGTCGGTCAAACCTTCACCCATTCCGCAACTCACGGTAAGCAGATGTGCTTCCGTTTCGGTCAACACCACTGGCTAGGCGTTCACTTAGGCATGACAGGGGAAACGCGTATCCTGCCACCACATGAAACACCAGAAAAGCATGACCACCTCGTGCTCCGTATGAGCGGTGCTCACTCGCTCGTGTTCTCCGATCCTCGCATGTTTGGGCGTATTCTTTATTCCAATACAAAGGCTATGCCATCGTGGTGGGCGATGCTCCCACCTGAGATTCTTTCGGAGGAATTCACATTAAGACTTGTCAGCAAGTTTCTGGATCGCCGAGCCAAGTCACCGATCAAAGCCGTCCTCCTGATGCAAGAAACCTTCCCAGGTATTGGCAATTGGATGGCCGACGAGATTCTTTGGCGCAGCCGTATCCATCCCTCAAGCAAGGCAGCTAGCCTCAGCGCTCGAAAGCGCAAAGAGCTTTATCAACGCACCCAAGAGGTGACCACCGACGCACTAGAGGTGATCGGCACCGACTGGGGCACGCCGCCCGACAGTTGGCTCTTTAACCACCGCTGGAAAGATGGCGGCGAATGCCCCCAAACCGGCGTTCCGCTGAAGCGAGCACAAATCGGAGGCCGCACCACCTGCTGGTCGCCGAAGTGGCAGCGGAAAACTTGATCGGATTCCCAGATTCCCCATTTTTTGTTCGCGCCACAGTCAACACCTTCCGCAGTATTAGACTCTTGAGCGATTCAGACCATTCTAAGCCCAATCTCTACCTCGTCGGCTTCATGGGCGTGGGTAAGTCGGCTATCGGCCGACGGGCCGCTCGCGAGCTTGGCTTACGCTTCATCGACTCCGACCATCAGATCGAGAAAGAGCAAAAGAGGAAGATACCCGAGATCTTTGCGAGCGAGGGGGAGCCATATTTCCGGCAATTGGAGCGTCAATTTATTGAGAACGGGCACCCCGAGTCGGGCTGTGTCGTTTCTTGTGGGGGTGGCCTCGTCGTGCAAACAGGCATGAAAGAGTTGCTCAAGGGGAAGGGCGTCGTCATCTGCCTCTTCGCTTCGGCCGAAAGTATTATCGAGCGCACCAGCCGTAATAAAAATCGCCCCTTACTCAATGTCGCCGATCCGGCGGCCAAAGTTCGCGCACTCCTCGAAGAGCGCGAACCGATCTATATGGACTCGGGCGCATGTATCACGACCGAGGGCAGAACCATCTCCGAAGTCGTCCGTCACATGATCCGCACATACAAAGCCAACGCACGGTCGTTTAGTGAATAAGTGTGAGAAGGTTGGAGTCCCGCCTTTAGGCGGCCGCGTCGAAAAAGCGGGTCATTCGCAGCCGCCTAAAGGCGGGACTCCAACCCTGCCCGACACGCTACTCCGCCCAAGCGCTTTCAATCATTTTTAGTAAATCTTGTGGGGGGCGTTGGCCTTTACCGCTGCGATCCATGAAGCCGTGGCTGGTGGTGCCTGTTACTAGCAACTCATCACCGCGCCGCACTTCATACTCGAAGTGCATACGAGCGCGGGGTCTCTTTTTCATGAAAAGATGCACCTCAACGCGATCATCGAAGCG
>Ga0222632_1000157_pt1 | contig 47071 bp, 40 predicted proteins | sample AntAcemetageno46_FD_179828 | JGI IMG/M metagenome (GOLD analysis project Ga0222632, IMG submission 179828) | Saline water microbial communities from Ace Lake, Antarctica - #46 | ecosystem: Environmental > Aquatic > Non-marine Saline and Alkaline > Saline | place: Antarctica: Ace Lake | collected...
TGGTGGAGAGCAATATATAATCTTTGGCATTCTAGACTCTGCTAATTTTTTTATTCCCTATAGTCTACCGTTGCCAGCATATCAAGGCAGAGAAATAATAACCACCTACTACTACATAGACGATGTACGCCTAGTAGAACTACCCGACACCCTTAGCTCTGAGCTAACACTCCCCAACACTTTTACTCCCAATGGAGACAACCAGAACGATAGTTGGAAACCCATTGCCAACAATATTGCTTTTTATTCTATACAGGTTTTCAATAGATATGGCGCATTGGTATACGAGCAATCGGGCCCCGAGGTAGAGTGGAATGGGCAAGCACCGAACGGCCCGGCTTCTGAAGGCGTGTATTTTATGGTAGTACAAGCGAAAGGAAACGAAGGCAAGGAATATGCGTTGAGGCAAACGGTTCATTTGTTTCGTTAGCAGAGCCGCAATGCATTGCGGCTCTGCTTTTTTTGTTTTTAATCAAGGAAAACAAGGTCCAGACTACTGAAATAAATCCTACTAATCTCACATCTAAAAAATGATGTTCAAGAAGATTTTGGGTAAAGACGAATTGCAAGGCATTTTGTCTAATCGTGAAAAAGTAGAAGGATCTAAAAAATCTACTTAAAACAATCCGTGAATTTCGGCGTCTATGCGCTCAATAATATTGCCTAGATCTTCACTCTTTTGAGGGAAAAGGTTGTGGTCTACATCTACGATTAATAAATTTCCTTTGTCGTAGGTAGAAATCCAAGCTTCGTAGCGTTCATTCAAGCGCGTGAGATAGTCGAGTCTAATTCCATTTTCATACGCTCTGCCTCTTTCTTGAATATGGCCCACAAGCGTAGGAACACTGGCTCGTAAATAAACCAATAGGTCCGGTGGCGTAATGAAGGTTTCCATTAGAGAAAACAACTCTTGATAGCTATTGAAGTCGCGCTCTGGCATTAAGCCCATGGCGAAAAGATTGGGCGCGAAAATATGCGCATCTTCATAGATTGTACGGTCTTGAATTACGTCGAGACCATCTTCTCTCAACTGAACAATCTGTTTGAATCTGCTCTGGAGAAAATAGATCTGAAGGTTAAAAGACCAACGCTGCATTTCTGAATAAAAGTCATCCAAATAAGGATTGTCGGTTACATCCTCATACTGAGGCTCCCATTTATAATGCTTGGCAAGCAATCCGGTTAAGGTAGTTTTTCCGGAACCTATGTTTCCGGCTATAGCAATGTGCATACTGTAATTCTTGTCTGTGTACGAATTTAGTTCTTTACAGACGAATCTGGAGGCTTTCTAGCGACTTTCCAGTCCACAAGAAGATCTTTCCATTTGTGAAAGTCCAATCCTTATGCTTTTGAGCCTCTAGAACCTTTATCAATCCTCTGTTTTCTTGAAGAATCCACCATCCTTCATCATTTGAAATAAGCCACTGTGATCCCATCCACTCTGCTTTACCGATCTTGTTTAGCTCTTCAAAACGAATGAAGTTTCCCATTATATCAAAAGAGAGCAAGCCCATATCGGTGGTTAGAACAAATCCATTAATGCTTGAATAGAGTCCAATAACTTGGTTTTCTTTTCGCAGGATTTGGGTAATTGCCAGACTTTCAGATCGAATACTTTTGCTTCTGCGATCCATTTTAAGAACCTTGTCTTTTACTTGATCATACAACCAAAGAAAGCTGGCATCAGCAAGAGCCAGGCAAGGCACATCAATGAAACCCAAATCCAAGAGGTTTAATTCTTCCTCAGACAAATTGAGTTGATTGTCTAAGACAATTACTTGATTAAAAGAACGGTAGTGGAGTAGGAGCCGCATGGGGTCGTACACATTTACTGCATCGGGCCTCCCCAGGTCGGGCCTGCTAAAACGTCCGACTTCATTTCCTTTGTCGTCTGTTTTGATCAATCCCTGACTTCCAAGAAAATAGAAGTTGCCGAGATGATCTGCCCATAGGTTTGAAACCCTCATTTTCGGAGCTTGGATATTCTGAGAAAGCAGAGAACTCATTGAAAAGACTAAGAATAAAAGAAGTAAAGAGAGCCTTTGTTTAAATGGTGCTGTCATTATTTTCCTTTAAGATGGGTAGAATTTCCTCTAAAAAATCACGGTGATTGGCCAAGCGGGGCACTTTATTTTGGCCGCCTAATTTGCCATTTAACTTCATCCACCTATGAAATGTGTCTTTGGGCGCAATGTGAACAATGGGAAGAGATAAGGCCATGTCTTTATATCGCTTTGCCTCGTAATCGGTATTTAGCTTTTTCAACTCATTGTCTAGTATATGAGTGAACTGTTTCAAACTATCTGGAGCGGTATTAAATTCTATTATCCATTCATGTGTTCCGGCCTTGCCCTCGTTCATATAAACAGGCCCAGCAGTATATTCTCTAATGTTGCATTTGCACTCATCGCAGGCCTTCTCAATAGCTCTATCGGCATTTTCAATGATGAGTTCTTCTCCAAAAGCATTGATAAAGTGTTTGGTTCTACCGGTAATTTTAATTCGGAATGGATGAATGGAAGTGAACTGTACGGTGTCTCCAATTTTATAGCGCCATAGGCCGCCATTGGTTGTTATTATCATGGCATAATTAACACCTAGTTCAACCTCAATTAGCGGGATAACCTTTTCCTCTTTCTTTGGAAGACTGAGAGGGATGAATTCATAGAAAATACCATAATCTAGCATCAACAACATATCATCTGAATGGGCGCGATCTTGAATACCAAAAAAGCCCTCACTGGCATTATAGGTCTCAAAAAAATGGAAGTTCTCTTGGGGAATAATGTTTTGAAATTGTTTTTTATATGGGGCGAATGAGACGCCACCATGCAGATAGAGCTCCAAGTTGGGCCATACTTCTTTTAGATGATTGGCACCTGTTATTTCCAATATGCGTTTAGACAGAACCAGCATCCAACTGGGTACGCCGGCTAGTGAGGTTACATCTTCCTTAATGGTGCTTTGGGCTATTGCTTCAATCTTCGATTCCCACTCGTCCATTAAGCTTATTTTATTGTTTGGAGTACTAAGCATAGTAACCCAGAAAGGAAGGTTTTCTATAATAATGGCGGATAAATCGCCATAGAAGGATTCGTTTTCTTGGCTATTTAGTCGGGTACTTCCGCCTAAACGAAGTCCTTTACCCGTAAAGATTCGTGTCTCAGGATTGGCATTACAATAAAGTGAAAGAAGGTCTTTTCCACCTTTAAAATGGCAATCCTCTAAAGACTCTCTGCTCACTGGAATGAACTTGCTTTGGGCATCTGTTGTGCCAGAGGATTTCGCAAACCAGAGGATTTCACTTGGCCAGATTAAATTCTGTTCTCCTTGTCGAACGCGTTCTATAAGTGGAGAAAAGCCTTCGTAGTCAACGATTGGAACACGACTTGCAAATTCAGCATAGCTATTGATGCTCGCAAAATCGTATTCCTTTCCGTATTTCGTCTGAGAGGCGCTTCGAAGCAAATGAACCAGCCATTCACTTTGAACCTCGTCAGGATATTTCATAAAGAGTTCGATCTGATGGAAGCGTTTTTTCATCCTCCAAGAAATAAAGCTATTAAGCAGATCGAAACTCAGCATTCACTTTTATTTAAGCCATTTATCAAGCCATCCAAAAAACTCCGAATGCCAAAGCAATCCGTTTTGTGGACTTAAAATCCAATGGCCTTCATTTGGGAAGTAAAGGAAGCGAGAAGGAACATTGCGCAATTGTGCTGCTTGAAATGCTTCCATTCCCTGATTTACAGGGACTCTAAAATCCAATCCGCCATGGATAACCAATAAAGGAGCATCCCAATTTTGGACGAAATTTCTTGGATTGAATTTGGTGTAGGATGTCTTGAAAGTAGGGTCCCAATAGGGGCCTCCAATATCCCAGTTGGCAAAGAACATTTCTTCTGTACTGCCATACCAACTTTCGAGATTGAATAGTCCGCAGTGAGAAATGAGGGCTTTAAATCTTTTTTCATGAATGCCTGCTAGCATATAAACGCTATAGCCTCCGTAACTGGCTCCAACGGCACCTAAATTATCCTCATCTATGTAAGACTCCTTACTTAGCTCATCTATGGCAGATAGATAATCTTTCATTGCTTGTCCGCCCCAGTCTTGTGAAATGTCTTCATTCCAGTCTACCCCAAATCCAGGCAAACCTCTGCGATTAGGAGCTACGATTATATAGCCATTAGCAGCCATCAACTGAAAGTTCCATCGGAAGCTATAGAATTGCGAGACCTGACTTTGAGGACCTCCTTGACAATATAGAAGTGTTGGATATTTTTTAGCTGGATCGAAATCAGGAGGATAAATTACCCAAGTAAGCATTTGCTTGCCATCTGTGGTCGTAATCATTCTCTTCTCAACCCGGCTTTTTAGCAGCGAAGAATAGATCTTATCATTCACCTTTGTTATCTGAGACAGCTTCCCTTTCTTGCTTAATGCAAACAATTCCGTTGCATGATTCATGTCTTGTCTTTCAACAACCACGGTTCCTTTGGCATACAGAAAATGATTGTAATTATGTTGATCTGTAAGCAGTTCGCCTTGAGAAATACGTTTGAATCCATTCCTTTTAAAAGTGAATTCCAGCTCATTCAATTGTTGTGTTCCATCTTTCGGATGGTTGTATAGAATGCGATCTTCTTCGGCCCAGGCATAGGAAGAAACATAGTCCTTTTCTATAAGTTTGAATTTCTGTCCTGACTTTAGATCCATCAACCACAATTCGTTCACATCGCTCTCATATCCTTCTCGCGGCATACTAGTCCAGCTAAAGAAAGAGCCATCAGGCGACCAACTTGGATTCTTGTCGTAGCCCATCATCCCTTCGGTGATGTTGGTAGTCGTTTTGCTTTCAATAGTGTATAAATAGATATCAGAATTGGTGCTTATGGCATATTCTTTACCTGTTTTCTTCTTGCAAACGTATGCGATGGTTTTGCCATCGGGACTTAATTCGAACTCTTCAGATCCTCCAAATGGAAGCATAGGGCTATCGAATTTTTCGCCTATCATAATATCGGTAAAATCGAATACAAGGCTTTTCCCTCCTTCTGGGCGAAGGCGAGTAAAACAAATATGTTGACTCTTATCGTCGCTCCAACTGTCCCAATGTCTGTACATAAGATCTTCCGTAACCATTGCTTCGGCCTTTGGCAAATTGGGATATAGATCTGCCGTGCTTTTCTGAGTCTTAAACTCCTTCGAAAAGAGCAGAAATATTTCAGATTCAACTTCATAGGCCTTTACGTTTTGTATGCCTTCGGGAATGTTGGTTAGCTGTTGTATGTTTTTTCCATCCGCATCCATTAGATGGTATTGACCTTGATAAACAAATCCAATTTTTTCTCCATCGAATAGGTATTTGGCAGAATAAGCCTTTCCATTCAATTGAGTTAGGGCTTTGCTCTCACCGCTAGAAATAGTTACTTCATACAGCTCGCGCATGCCGCCATTTTCATCTAGATCGTAATGGCTTACACCATAGAGGCTCTTTTTCCCGCTTGGATGAACATCTTCAAGGCCTACGCGACCGAGTTCCCATAATTTCTCTGGGGTCATCACGGTGCTTGATTGTGCAAGAATGCCCGTAACAAAGAGTAAGGCGAGCAGGCTAGTTAATTTGCGCATATAGATTTATTTAGAGTCGATTATCTTTAATAAGGTGCGAAAAGCTACAATTTTTTGGCCGAATTTCTTGGCTGTTTCTTCGCGTAATTTTTTGGCATACAATTGCTCGTATAGCTGGAAGGATTCCATATCTGCCGTGAAATATTGAATGGAGTAGGTCGTTCCACTTTCTTCTTCCACCAACACTTGAGAAAAAGTATAACCGGAAAACAATCCGGTTTGGAGTACATCTTTGATATGTACGTCTGTCATCCAGTTTTTCCAGTCATCGAGAATGCCATCCTCCACATTAACGGTTACATTGTATATTATCATTTCCTGAAATTATCAGTTGTATTCTTAAGGGATTGTCTCACCACGCAATTTTCGAATCCTACGCCTAGCCGCATCGGTATAGAAACTATCTTGATGCTTTTCAATAAGTTCATTAAAATATGCATTTGCTAAGACATTGTCAAACAGTTGGTCTTGGTATAGTATACCGAGTGAATAAAGAGCGTCATCTGCAAGAATATCGTCCCCAAAATTATCTACTAAGCTTTTGAGCTGTTCCGTTGCTAGTGCATATTCTTTCTGATCCATATAAATGGATGCCTTCATCCATAATGCTTCATCTTGAAGGCTGTGTTCGAAAAAGCCTATCTGCAAAGTGTCCAACACTTTTATGGCTTCAGGATAAAGTTTTCTGACATAAAGTTTTTCTGCACGAGCATAGAATTCAAGCGCTTCAGTATTTGTGTCTAATCCAACATTATCTCTAAGAATAAGGCCATATGCCATGGCATCGTTTGCAATGACTTTTGAAACGCTATGCTTTAATGCATCAAAAAGATTGGTGGCCCATTCGAATTCACCTTGATAAAAAGCCACTTTTGCTCGACTGAATTTTGCCTCGTCTGCAAGCTCTGTTCCTGGCCTCGCTTTTTCAACTCTTGCGTAGTATAAAATCGCTTCATAATACTGCCCAGAAAAAGCAAGCACATCTGCATAAGCCAGATAATTTAGGTCGAGTTCTTCTCTTACTGGATCTGGAATAGCTATGAGCTCATCTAGTTTTTCTAGGGCTTTAGAGGCTTGTTTTTTCTCAAAGGTCAGAAGCCGCGCCCACTCACGATGGCTCGCTGCGGTGCTCAGGTCGACGGGCAGAGAGTTTAATGCGGCAGCATAATGGCTGAGGAGAATGCTAAGTTGAAGACTGTCTCTCGAGCCCGATGAATAGTACTCTAAACGCTGGGTATCCAATTCTTTAAGTAAGGCAGATAGATATAATTCGGAGCTAGAACCAACGTCGATTACGATATAGTTGTATGCTTTTATGGCAGTTGAAAACTCTTGATTGCGAAGGCAGAGATCGGCGAAATTATACACTTCAAGCTGTGATCTATTCATACGCTTGTCTAGCGCTTTAAGCTGGCGAAGGGCTCCTTTAAAGTTTCGTTCTTGAACAAATACCCAAACCAGAAGATCGCTAAATATCGGATTGTCTTTTTTCTGGATCTGCTCAATTAGCTTCTGTTTGACTTGAATATTGAGCGGATCATTTTCATCTTCACTGAGCGATTGAGAAAGAAATAGTTGGATGGTTGTAACGTAGGCAGGACTGGTTGGAATGAGTAATAAATACTCATCGATGACTTTTTCAACTAGTCCGAGTTCCCCATAGATTTGGGCTTTCTGATAATGAAAGTTGTATTGTGGATTTTGTTTCTCCACACTATTATAGGCCTCCAATGCTTTATCTAAAAGGCGTGCTTCTTCAAAAAAACGAGCACTTTGATAAACGGTATTGGGTTGAATTTCGATTTGATCTAATACAAGTTGAAAACTCTCGTCGGCTTTCTCTTGTTTGCCTTGTTTCAACTGAATACGACCTAATTCTATGAGATAGAAATCAACAGGACGTGGATTTTTCCTTAAAAACTTCTGCGTAAAGCGCTCCGCAGATTTATAATCCTCTAGCGCTTCATAGCAGCGGATCACTTTTTCGTATAAACCCTTTTCTGGTCGGAGAGAAAAAACCTCCTCATAGGTTGAAAGAGCTTTGGAGTATTCCTCTTGTTGGTAGTATACATCACCTAAAGCTTCGTTTGCATTCTGAGCCATAAGTGGAGCAGAGAAAAAAAGGCAAAGAACAAGGGCAATGCCTAATCTCATTGATTGGAAATGTAGTTCCGTGTACTGTCTAAAATTGGTTTCAATTTTGCCCATTTTTCGAGACCTTCATTGGTTTCTAAATGCCTTAAACGAATTTTTCGATTTAATTCTTGCATGGCATTTTCTTCATCGAAAAGATAAGTATGAAAAGACAAACTATCTAAAGATCCATTTAAATATGAATCTTTTAAAGAAACTAGTTGACTTCGGCTTAGAATCAACTCATCTGCAATCGATGTTGAATCGCCTCTTGCTTTTCGAATAGATCGCTCTACTATTTGTAAGTCAGACAGTTCCGTAATCCAAAACGACCGATTGGTCGTGTCTTTATAGTTTTGTTTGAACCATTCGTATTGATCGTAGACGTCTGCAGACAATGAATAAAGCGGGCCGTATTGAATGCTGTCATAGGTGCTGGTAATCGACTCAAGCGAAATCGTTAGCTCCTCTGTAATATTTGTTTCAGTTTCATTCTGACCTGACGGTTGACAAGAAACTAAAAGAAGAGAGAAACCAATTAATAGGAAAGTAGTTTTCATATTCTGTCAAAATGAGTATATGGAATTAATGCTTCTGGTATTTTAATTCCATCGGAGTCTTGATGGTTTTCGAGTAGGGCGGCTAAAACGCGCGGTAAGGCAAGCGAGCTTCCGTTTAAAGTATGGCATAATTGCGGTTTGCTACCATCTTCTGGGCGATAACGCAGCTTCAATCGGTTCGATTGAAAAGACTCGAAGTTCGATACAGAACTTACTTCCAACCAACGCTCTTGTGCAGCGCTCCACACTTCAAAATCAAAGGTTAAGGCAGAGGTAAAGCCCATATCTCCGCCGCATAATCGTAGAATTCTATACGGCAATTCAAGTGCGTCTAAAAGAGTAGATACATGATTGACCATTGCATCGAGCGTCTCATATGATTTGTCGGGATTTTCAACAACCACAATCTCAACTTTATCAAATTGATGTAGGCGGTTTAATCCGCGCACATCTTTGCCGTACGAGCCTGCCTCTCTGCGAAAGCAGGGAGTATAAGCTGTGTTTTTTATTGGCAATTGATTAAAGTCAAGTAGATCATTGCGATACATATTGGTTACCGGCACCTCTCCGGTCGGAATGGCATATAGACCATCAATAGGAACGACATACATCTGACCTTCTTTATCAGGTAATTGCCCTGTTCCAAAAGCAGATTCTTCATTGACAAAGTGAGGGGGAAGAACTTCTTGAAATCCAGCATCTAGGTTCTTATCTAAAAAGAAATTGATCAACGCTCTTTGTAATCGAGCTCCTTTCCCTTTATAGACAGGAAAACCTGCGCCTGTAATTTTAACGCCTAGTTCGAAATCAATCAAGTCGAACTCTTTAGCGAGTTCCCAATGAGGCTTTGCGTTTGGAATCAAAGTAGGGATTTCTCCAGAGCGTCTTATTTCTATATTGTCCTCCGCACTTTTACCAGCAGGTACGCTGTGATGCGGAATATTTGGAATGGCTCTCAATTGATCTTCTAAGCGATTTTCAATTTGAGATAATTTTAATGAGAGTTCTTTTTCGGAAGCCTTTATTTCGTGCGTTCGCTCTTTCTTAGTTTCAGCTAGTTGTTGCTGTCCTGTCTTGTAGAGCTGTCCTATTTCTTTGGAGAGCAAATTGGATTCCGCTAGAAGGTCATCTAACTGTTTTTGAGTGCTTTTGCGTTCTTCATCCGAAGTGAGAACTACTTGTAAATCGGCAGACATATCTAAGCCACGTTTGGCAAGACCGTTGAGCACCAATTCGAAGTTTTCTCGTATAAAGCTAGGCTGCAACATATTGGAGATTGTTAAAGGGCTGAAGTAGAAGTAGGCTTAAAAAAAAAGCCACCCTTAATTAGGATGGCCTTTTCCAATAATAACGTTCTGGATATTAGGCCGTAATTTCAGGCTGAATCGAAACGTATGAGCGATTGTCTTTTTTCTTACGGAAAACAACTGTTCCATCAACAAGAGCAAAAAGAGTATGATCTTTTCCTACTCCAACACCTTCTCCTGGATTGTGATGAGTGCCGCGCTGACGAACAATAATATTGCCTGAAATTGCTAGCTGACCACCGAAGATTTTAACGCCTAAGCGCTTGCTATGAGATTCGCGACCGTTTTTAGAACTACCGACGCCTTTTTTGTGTGCCATCTTTTTCTATTTAAAGACTAAAATAATTTAGCCTGTAATTTCTGTTATTGTTATTTGAGTCAAATATTGACGATGTCCGTTGAGCTTTTGATAGCCTTTACGACGCTTCTTTTTAAAGATCAATACTTTGTCACCTTTAAGGTGTTTCTCGATGCGAGCGTTCACTTTTGCTCCATCTATAGCGGGGGCGCCAACAGTTATAGATCCATCATTATCGATAAGAAGAACTTTGTCGAAACTCAATGAGCTTCCTTCTTCTCCTGCGATGCGATGAACATACACCTTGCGGTCTTTCTGCACTTTAAATTGCTGCCCTGCTATCTCTACGATTGCGTACATGCACTAAATTTTTAGGATTGCAAAAGTACATAAGCTTTTGCAACGTACCAAATTATTGTATATCCAAATAAACAATCTTCCCAGATTGACTGCGCACATTCATAGCTCGCCCATGCTCAAAAAGTAGGTATTGGCCACGAATGCCAATGAGTTTAGCCTTAAATGTAGGCTCTTTTTCCAATGAAATGCTTTTTTGATGCTCAAATCCATCCGGTCGCGGATAGCTTATTTGCAAGGGTTCAGTCATTTTATCACTTACATATTTCACTAAATTTTCGGGGATTAGTTTGAGGACTCTCTTTTTTTCTTCTGCTAAATCCAGCTGAAAGAGAGAATTCCCCAGCATCTTTTTGACGACAGTTTTATCGGAAAGATGTGCTTTCAAGGCCACTTCCAATTCTCCCGCTAAATACCGATTGGGAGTTTCGGCTAGAATGATAGCCGATGAAGCCCCTTGATCAATCCATCGTGTGGGCATTTGCTCTTTGCGTGTCACACCTACTTTTAGACCTCCACTATCGGCCAAATAAACAATGTGGGGTTTGAGTTGATAGTTTTTCTCCCATTCAAGATCTCTATCTTCTATGCCAAGATGCGCCTTGCTGAGTTCAGGTCTGAGAATGAAGTCGCCCGCTTCGGGTTTGCGGTAAAAGCAATCATAGCAGAAGTTCTGGCGGAAAACCTTATGGACCTCCTTGCCACAAAAGCAGTGGGTCTTTTGGCCATACTCAAAATACCATTCCTTACCTATTTGGTCGTTCACATATAGCAGGTCGTCTCCTATTTCCAATGAGTACTTCACTGGATTTTGGAGGAAAACCTGCATCTTTTTCAGTGGGCCTTTAAATACCATATTGAGGTTTTCTCTATAGCTTAGTTAGGTTGTAAAGATCGGTTCTTCTATCTCTTAAGTTGCGCACGCTACCAAATGAATTCAATTGTCTAAGAAGGTCAATATCTACATCTACAACTAAAATCATTTCCGTTTTTGGTGTGGCTTGAGCCTTTATTCCATTGGTTGGAAAAGGAAAATCGCAAGGGGTGAAAACCATAGATTGTGCAAATTGGATGTCCATATTATGCACCTTAGGAAGGTTTCCAACACTACCTGCTATGGCCACATAGCATTCGTTTTCAATGGCTCTTGCCTGGGCACAATTTCGCATGCGTGAGTAGCCATTCTGTGTTTCGGTTAAGAAGGGAACGAAAAAAATATCCATTCCATCCAATGCCATTAGTCTGCTGAGTTCTGGAAATTTGACATCATAGCAAATCAAAACCCCAATCTTTCCGCAGTCGGTATCAAAAGTTTGCAATTTGTTTCCACCCTGTAAGCCCCAAACTTTGGCCTCGTCTGGCGTAACATGAATTTTTTCATAGTGCTCTGTAGATCCGTCTCTTCGGTACAGGTAGCCTACATTCAATAGAAAGCCCTTTTCAAAAAGGGGCATACATCCTCCAATAATATTGATATTATAAGAAACGGCTAATTTGTTAAATCGCGCAACAACTTCATCGGTAAAACTGGCCAATTTCCGAATGGCATCCGACTCACTCAAGTGATTGTGCTCCGCCATGAGAGGCGCATTGAAAAACTCAGGGAAGAGCGCAAAATCGCCACGGTAAACAGAAACGGCATCTATAAAGAATTCGGCCTGCTGCATTAAGTCATCCAGATCGGAGTACCCTCGCATCTGCCATTAAACCAATCCAATGCGCACAACTTTCTTCACATTTGAGGGTGTGTCTTGAGGTTTTTCGAAATAGATATTATTTTATTCTAATAGAAGAGCATATTCCTTTGAGGTTGCATCTCCTTCTAAATACTGTTTTAGGATTCTTGAAGGATGAAAGTCATTTGAAAGTCTAGAACAGGATCGTGAATTTCCTTCTCTCTCACTTTACGGATATAATCTATAGGCAAAAGCGCATCAGAGAATTTGTGGTAGTTGGGAATTCTTCCAACGAAGGCTATTCCTTTTAAATTGAGCTTTTTGGTGAGTTCTTTGCGATAGTCTTACATCCGTCTTCCCAAACGAAGACCCCTGAATTCGGGCTTAATGAATACATCAATTCCGTAAAGGATATCGCCACTTGGGTCGTGAGTAGAGAAGGTAAAATTACCTGTGATATCTCTATACGTATATTGCTTTTCTAAGCGGGTTTCATCTACAATAATAGACAAAGCACAACCGGGCAATGTCGCCATTTACTTTCAGTACCACCTGACCTTCAGGGAACCTTGCTATGAGGCTTTGAATATGGTGTTCTTGCCAGTAGCTATTGGGCATGGATGCATATGTCTCAATCATGGCTTTTTTTAAGCTGTTCGTAGTCTTTTAAGGAGAGAAAATCTAGACTTACATTTTCAATTGGATCCATAGTAAAGGGCTTGGTTTGTAAGAAGTCTAATTTTGTCCTAAACCGAACGAAAGTTCAGAAAATACGAGTGTAGAAACATGAAATAAAGAGGCGGCAAAGCAAGCATTTATTTTAATATTTACCGCGCAAAAGATCACAAAAAAATGAGAGGTTGTCTATTCCAATTCCACTGGGTTTAAATACGGAGGAGGTAGGGCAATTATGGCTATTGAAAGACGATTTCACTTCAACTGTTGAACGTGTCAATTTCAATCAATCAAACGATGAGCATAACGCAATATGGGCTTGGCTATGAAGGCTGCAAAACGATTGCTAATATAGAGCTTTGAGGGGATAGAGGAAGTCTGTTCCTAGATTGAATAGGTATAATTGGAACAGTTTGAAAACTAGGATTCGAAGGATTGAAGTGCTAATTTTCTTGAAATGTAAACAGGATTTAAAAAGCGAAGACGCTTTGCCCCGTTCCATTCTAATTTTTGATCGTACATGCCAAAAGGCAAAAATTCATACGGCTTTAAGAATTCATTAAAAACCTCCAACGGAACATGCCTATCATTAAAAGGATTCATTCCAGCCTCTACTTGTAAGAAGGAAATTTTGCCATTTTCTAAACTCTTAATTGCACCTTTCAATACCTCAAGATCATAGCCTTCTGTATCTATTTTAAGCAAATCTAGATGATCTATTTTTAAATCTTCCATCATTTGATCGACTGTAGAAACTGAAATCATTTCTTTTCTTAGAAAGAGAAATTCATCGGACTTTCTGAAGTCTAGAGAACTCATGGTACTGTCTTCAAGCACATTAATTTCTGCGGAGCCCACAGTAGATCCCAGCGCTTTGTTATGGGATGTAATGTTCTTGTGTCTTGAAACATTATGTAAAAGAATGTTGAAGCTATCCTTAACAGGCTCAAAGGAATGTATCGAAGATTTTGGAAACCAATTTTGGAGTTTAACAGCGGTTTGACCTGTATTAGCCCCAACGTCAAAAATTATCTTCGGTTGTAACTCAAAAGATAGCTTTCTCAAATCTAGACACATGTCTAAACCTTGGGGCACATATTGATATAGTTTTTCAGGCAGTATATTCTGCATGAAGAAATAAGCCCCCTTTTTAATAAGATTCTTCAAATTCACAAAAAATTACTTTCTACTACAAAGTTAACGAGAATATTAGCAATTTAAAGGAGTGAAAAAATGACAGAAAATGTATACATGGAAATGGAATAAATTTTTGTTCTTTTTGATCTCTTTTCTCATTTTGGTTCGTAGAATAGAGTAAGATGATATTCATCTAATCTACCTACTAAACTATCTTTATAAAAACGATTTCTACACCAAGAGTAAGCCGTGCTATCTGGATCGGATAGATTAGAATTGAAGTCGATATACAGTACCTGCTTTAATTCTTCATGGTCGAACTTATCGAGCGTATTTCCTTTGTACATAGAATAAATGCGCATTTCTTCTAATCGATTTTCTAGGTTTCCATAATCGTTAAAAATCTCAATATCATAGTAATATGCAATATTCAGCTCCCACCATTTCGGAATTATAATTGCGATGGAATTGGGCGATTGAAACTGCCGAATGAAATCAGCAACTTCTAAAGGTTCTCTTGAATGCGTTTGCAATAATTTTGTTTTACTGCCTATTGCTAGAACGAGAAGAAGCCCCGCTGTGGTTTGAAGTAACCGATTAAACTTTGTGATATAAAAAAGAATATACACCAAGCTGAGGTAAAAGAACGGACTCAGGTATATAATATACCTCTCAATAAACATGGAGAGATAAGTGGAGGCAAAGAACATCCCGAAAAAGCAGAAGCTGAAAAGAAGAACAATCAGATTTCCTTTTTTATACGTAAAACCGTCTACCCATAGGAAAAAGAAAATATAAATCACAAGTAGGAATTTCACCATATAGGCATAGATACCAAGGTTGGTATAGAGTTCAATACCCCAGCTCAGATGACTCATATTAGGTTGTGGCACCCAGTTGTCACCACTCGTTTCCAAGAATCTATTGACTAAGATGAGAATGTAGGGTGAATATAGGAGAGCAATCCAGAGAAAGGCCATGAGGCGCTTTTTTAAATTGCAGTAAAACAGTTGCTTAGAGCAAAAAGGCAAAAGAAAGAGTGCGCCTAGGAGAATGAATCCGAAAAAATGAGAGTAAATTAAAAGCAGACTAGATAGAATAAATCGAAAACTGCCTTTTTTACCTCTCCCATAATGCAGATTGAAAAAGTAGTAAGTGGTTGAGATACCCAAAAGGGTAAATAGACTGTAGACCCTGACTTCGTGGGCAAAGAAGATATTTAGGTTTGAGAGGCACAACAGCAAAGCAGCGAATAAACCAATACGAAAATGAAGAAAATCTCTCCCTAATAGATACGTATAAACAACGGCTAAAGAAGAGAATATAGCTGAAAGTAAGCGCAAGAAGAAAGGATCTGTTCCAAAGAGTTCAATCCAAAAATGTAGAATAAGAAAATAGAGAGGTGGATTGTTTTCATTGGGCAACATTTTAAAAATATCGATTAATGAAGCCTGAGAGTGGTAGATTGTAAAGGGTTCATCTAATTGAATTTGATGCGCATCTATCTGCCAAATTCTTAGAATAAGAGCAAAGGTGAATAAAATGAAAGGCACCCAGACTGTTCGGAAAGAAGCATGGTTAAAGAAAGAAGTAAAATGAGATGGGATCATAAATGCATTCAGCAAAGAGTCGTCAAAGAAACTGAATAATTAATTTCTCTGAAAAGAAATAGTGTGTTATTGCTTCTTTAGGAAATTATTATGAATAGGATAAGCCATGTATTTTTGCTGGATTAAGTTATCGATTGAATTATGGGAAGAGCATATGAATATAGGAAGGCGAGAAAAATGAAGCGTTGGTCTTCAATGAGCAAGATTTTTACTCGTATGTCAAAAGATATAATTATTGCAGTAAAGGAGTCAGGTCCCAGTCCTGAGGCCAATTCTAGATTGAAAGCCTTAATGCAGAATGCGCGGTCGGCTAATATGCCTAAGGACAATGTTGAACGAGCCATTAAGAAAGCATCCTCGAAAGACCAAGCAGACTATAAAGAATTAGTATATGAAGGATATGCTCCGCATGGAATTGCATTGCTCATTGAAACAGCAACGGACAACCCAACCCGCACAGTAGCCAATATCAGATCTTATTTTAATAGGGGAGGCGGAAGTTTAGGCGTCTCTGGTTCGGTAGAATTTATGTTCGAGCATAAATGCCACTTTAAAATTGCATCTGCTGATCTAGATGTAGAAATGTTTGAATTGGAAATGATTGACTTTGGAGCCGAAGAAATCTTCTTAGATGAAGAGGAGGATAGCATAATGATTTACGCTGCTTTTGGAGCTTTTGGTTCCGTTCAAAAAGCCTTAGAAGAAAAAGAAATAGAGATTGTTAGCTCAGGATTTGAACGTATTCCAATGGATACAAAGGAATTAAGTGAAGATCATCAGGCAGAGGTGGATAAGCTGCTGGAGAAGATTGAGGAAGATGATGACGTACAAGCAGTCTATCATAATATGATTTGAACTTTGCCGTCAAACTGGCATTTTTAAAAAGGCGTTGTCGATTTATGACAGCGCCTTTTTTCATTTATAAGACATCTTGTCAGACCTAAAGTCGCTTGTTTCAGATGGAAGCAGATGGCATAGAATTCGACTATGACCATTCCAATAATACTAATTTAAATAAAAGGATAAATCATGTCAGAAATAAAGATTCGCCCATTGGCAGATCGTGTTTTAGTGATGCCTCTTGCAGCTGAAACCAAAACCGCCTCAGGACTTATCATTCCAGACACCGCACAAGAAAAGCCACAGCGCGGTAAAGTAGTAGCTGTAGGTGCAGGAAAGGTTGATGAGCCTATCACTGTTGTTGTAGGAGATGAGGTGCTTTATGGAAAATATGCTGGTACTGAGTTGAAGTTTGAAGGCGAAGATTATTTAATCATGCGCGAGTCAGACATACTAGCGATCCTTTGAGGTAATAGAAGAAAAACAAAAAAGTAAAAGAAAAAGAAATGGCTAAAGAAATTAGCTTCAATGTTGAAGCAAGAGATAAACTAAAGAAAGGAGTAGACGCACTTGCAAATGCAGTGAAAGTTACACTCGGTCCCAAGGGTAGAAATGTGGTTATTGAGAAAGGATTTGGTGGACCCACTGTTACTAAAGATGGTGTAACGGTTGCCAAAGAAATTGAATTAGAAGATAAAATTGAGAACCTTGGTGCTCAAATGGTGAAAGAAGTTGCCTCAAGAACAGCAGATATTGCTGGAGATGGTACAACTACGGCTACTGTTTTGGCTCAAGCAATCATAACTCACGGCCTGAAGAATGTTGCTGCAGGTGCGAATCCAATGGATTTGAAAAGAGGAATTGACAAGGCAGTAACAATTGTTATTGAAGACTTGAAAAAGCAATCTGAAGCGGTAGGTGATAGCGATAGTAAGATTGAACAAGTTGCTTCTATTTCTGCGAACAACGATCCAACCATCGGTAAGCTTATTGCCGAAGCCATGGGTAAGGTAAAGAAGGAAGGGGTTATAACCGTTGAGGAAGCCAAAGGAACAGATACGTATGTTGATGTTGTGGAGGGAATGCAGTTCGACCGTGGATTCTTATCTCCTTATTTTGTAACCAACAGCGATAAAATGATTGCTGAAATGGAAAACCCTTTGATCCTTATCTACGATAAAAAGGTAAGTACCATGAAGGAGTTATTACCGGTTCTTGAGCCTGTTGCTCAAAGCGGTAAGCCTTTGGTAATTATTGCAGAAGATGTTGATGGAGATGCTCTTGCAACTCTAGTTGTAAATAAACTTCGCGGGGCATTGAAAATTGCTGCTGTTAAGGCTCCTGGCTTTGGAGATCGTCGGAAAGCAATGTTAGAGGATATTGCAATTTTAACTGGCGGTACTGTTATTAGTGAAGAGCGTGGCTTCAAATTGGAGAATGCTACCATTGATATGTTGGGTACTTGCGAGAAGATAACGATGGACAAAGACAACACCACAATTGTAAATGGTGCTGGTTTAGGCGATGATATAAAGGCGCGTGTTAATCAGATTAAGGCTCAGATTGAGACAACTACATCTGACTATGACAAAGAGAAGCTTCAAGAGCGTTTGGCCAAGTTGGCTGGAGGTGTTGCCGTGCTATATGTAGGAGCTGCATCTGAAGTGGAAATGAAGGAGAAAAAAGACCGTGTAGACGATGCTTTAGCTGCTACACGTGCTGCTATTGAAGAAGGAATTGTTCCTGGTGGAGGTGTTGCGCTTGTTCGTGCTGCAGCCGCTTTAATTGGTGCTAAGGGCGAAAATGACGATGAGTCTACTGGTATGGCAATTGTAATGCGCGCTGTTGAAGAGCCATTGCGTCAGATTGTTGAAAATGCTGGTCTAGAAGGTTCAGTAGTTGTAGCTCGTGTTAAAGACGGAAAAGGAGACTTTGGTTTTAATGCAAAGAATGATACCTATGGCGGTATGTTTGAAGCAGGAATCATTGATCCTACTAAGGTTACACGCGTGGCTCTAGAAAACGCAGCATCGGTTGCGGGAATGTTGTTGACTACCGAAGCAACTATTACGGATATACCATCTAAGGATGCTGCAATGCTTGCAGGTGGTGCTCCTGGAATGGGAGGAATGGGAGGAATGATGTAATTCTTTGAAATTCAATATAGAAAAAGCCCGCAATTGCGGGCTTTTTCTATTTAATACTTTGAGGAATATTGAAAATATCAGCCATTTAAAACCTTCATTTCTAATCCTTTCTTATATGCAATTATTTTTTTCTGAATCTCGATCTGATGGGTTCCTAAGATTTGAGCAGCTAAGATTCCAGCATTCAAACTGCCATTCAGAGCAACGGTAGCCACAGGAACACCTCCGGGCATTTGAAGAATAGAAAGAACACTATCCCATCCATCTATAGAGTTCCGAGATTTTATAGGCACTCCAATTACGGGTAGGCTGGTCAATGAGGCAATCATTCCAGGTAAATGAGCGGCACCTCCAGCCCCTGCAATAATAACTTTAAGCCCTCTATCTATAGCGGTTTCGGCATATTCAAACATCCATTTAGGGGTTCTATGCGCAGAAACTGTTTTCAACTCAAAAGGAATGTCTAGGGAAGTTAGAAAATCGGCGGCTTCTTGCATTATAGGTAAATCGGATTTGCTACCCATAATTATACCTACTTCAACGCTATTTGATTTATTCATCTTTGGAAATTATGGTCACAGTATTACGCACTTCTTGTGCTTTTCTTTTGGCATCCTCTAAACTATCCGCTATACAATTGATGTGACCCATTTTTCGGAAGGGTCTCGTTTCTGTTTTTCCGTATAAATGAAGAACAACTCCTTCCTCCTTGATCGCTTGAGCGGCACCTTGATAATAAACGTCTCCAGCATATCCTTCCTCTCCTACTAAATTCACCATCACGCCAGGACACCTCATACGAGTAGAACCAAGATCCCATCCGCATATAGATCTCAGGTGTTGTTCAAATTGAGAGGTATAGCAGTTGTCTGAGAATATATGTCCGCTGTTATGTGGCCTTGGAGCACATTCATTTACAAGTAGTTGTCCGTCTTTAGTAAGAAAGAATTCGACAGCTAGTAATCCTATATGATTCAACTTAGCAAGTAAGTCTGAGGTGATTCTGCTTATTTCTAACTCTATGCTTTCTGAAACGCCTGAGGGCATGAAAACATCTTCTACTTGATTTGCTTCTGGATGAAAATCCATCGCTACTGTTGGATAGGTTTTAATTTCGCCGGTACTTGATCTTGCTCCTACGCAGGCTAATTCTTTTTCAAAAGGAATTAACTCTTCGATAAAACAGGCCATATCTATTGTGCTTTCAAAGTCATTTTGATCTCTGATAATTTGAACCCCTCTTCCATCGTAGCCCCCTTTTCGAGCCTTCCAAACAAATGGAAAACGGACTGCTTGCGAAGTAATCGCTTTTTGTATTTCTTGTTTTGAAGTGAATAGATGAAAGGCTGCGGTGGGAATAGCGTTCGACAGATAAAACTCTTTTTGGACAGCTTTATCTTGAATTAGTGCTATCACGGCGGGCGTTGGAAAGACCTTAATCCCTTCGTTCTCAAGTTGTTTTAAGGCCTCTATATTTACATTCTCTATTTCAATGGTAAGTACTTCGCACTTTCGGCCAAAGTCGAGCACGCTTTGATAATCGGTGATACTTCCAATTTCAAAATGCCGTGTAATTCCAGAACAGGCGCATCTCGGATTACCATCTAAAACCGCAACGGAAATATCCATCCGAATGGCCTCTTCAAGTAACATTTTACCAAGTTGTCCGCCACCTAATACGCCAAGTTTACCGGCAGATGCAAACCAAGAATCATTTGTCATTTGCCAAAGATAAGCTTCATTTTTTCTGAACTTTAGTCAACGGATGCACCTTGTAGAGCCGATTGTCATTTTGTCTCTCACACAGCCATCTTTTGCGGTCTTTTTTAATGGCTTTCATTTCCCAACCATTCGGCAATATAAAGTGATCATTGGGACTTAAGTTGTCCAGGATTACGCCTTTTTCTTCGGGCCGATCAAATTGTTGTAGAGCAGCCATTAAAAGGTAATCAGCCGTGCTGGAAGCTTTTGGATTTGACATATGACTTTCTAAAACAGCAAGGATGCTCAGAGGAAAAATGGTTTCATTCAAAAAAGGCTTCATTACGTCTTTAAAAGAATTCTTCCATTCTGTTCCGTGCGGAGAGAGCCGTTTCTTGGGATTATTAACTCGAACTAATAAATGAGCATATTCATGCAAAGTGGTAATCAAGAATGCATATTTATTCAAGGTGCCATTTATACTGATTCGATGACGATCCTTTTTTAGAACAGGAGGTCGATAATCACCTAACTTGCTTTGTCGTCCTTTTGTAATAACAAAGTGTATGGGGTATTTCTCTAGAAGTACCAATACTTCCGCAAGGCTTGAGCTTGGTAGGTGTGATGAGAGAGGGTGGTTTAATTCCATTAGAAATGAGGACAATCACATCCCTTTGTTGCACCACAAGCAAGTACCAAACTTAAATTTATACACAAATAGAGCCATGGCGTTAGTCGATTCAGTTGTTCTTTCAGTTTCATAAGGCAAATTAGAGGTATTTTCGCCAAAGTGAAAAGCAGCATAGAAAAATTTGGTGAGTATATTTTGCTGGTTGGAAGGCTTTTTCATAAACCAGAACGACTGGCCATGTATCGAAAGTCCTTTGCCAAGGAAATAGATTATTTGGGATATGATTCTGTAGCCATTGTTGCAATTATTTCATTGTTTGTGGGCGCAGTAGTGACTATTCAAACAGCCCTGAACTTAGATAACCCAGTTATTCCTGCTTATTATATTGCAATTGCAACGCGTGAATCTATCATTCTTGAATTTTCACCGACTATGATTAGTTTAATTCTGGCAGGTAAAGTAGGATCAAATATTGCCTCTACCTTAGGCACAATGCGTGTCACAGAGCAGATTGAAGCCCTGGAAGTAATGGGTATCAATAGCGCAGCCTATCTGATTTTACCCAAGATTATAGCGAGCATGCTATTCAATCCGATATTGATTTTGCTTAGTATGTTCTTAGGCATTTTAGGCGGCTATATTGCGGGTGATTTGAGTGGGATGATTACTCCGCCTGATTATATACTTGGATTACAATTGGGCTTTAAGCCCTATTATGTTGTTTATTCTCTTAGCAAGACCGTTGTTTTCGCATTTTTAATTACCAGTATTTCGGCATATTATGGTTATACCGTAAAGGGCGGAGCCGTGGAAGTAGGAGCTGCGAGCACAAAGGCAGTGGTAATTAGCAGTGTAGCTGTAATTGTTGCAAACTATGTTATAACCCAACTCGTATTAAGTAATTAATGTATGATTGAGGTAAAAGGATTACAGAAGTCTTTTGAAAGCAACCATGTACTAAAGGGGGTGGACGTCTGCTTTGAAAAAGGAAAAACCAATTTGATAATTGGTAGATCGGGATCGGGTAAGACCGTGTTTTTAAAGTGTTTACTTGGGTTACATGAGATAGATGGGGGCTCTATTTTATACGATGGTCGAGATTCTCGCTTGATGGACAAAAAGGAGCAAGGGGAACTAAGGCAAGAGTTGGGAATGGTTTTTCAAGGGGGTGCCCTTTTTGATTCAATGACTGTGAGAGAGAATGTTCTTTTCCCCTTGCAGATGTTTTCAGACATGTCGAATTCAGAGATTAATGACCGCGTTGATTTCTGTTTGTCAAGGGTAAATTTAGAAGGAGTAGGGGAGCGTTTCCCCGCAGAGATTTCAGGAGGAATGAAAAAGCGAGTGTCTATTGCGCGTTCGATTGTTCTCAATCCGAAGTATTTGTTTTGCGATGAGCCAAATTCAGGCTTAGATCCTATGACAGCTGTTGTTATTGATAACCTTATTAGAGAAATCACAGAGGAGTTTAATATAACTACAGTGATCAATACCCACGATATGAATTCTGTAATGGAAATAGGAGATCATATTGTCTTGCTCAAGGAAGGCATAAAGGTCTGGGAAGGCAATCGCTTTGAGATTCTGCAAACAGAAGACCCAAACATTACTGATTTTGTATTCACTAGCGAACTCTTTAAGACCATTAAAGGCGTAGCTCGGTCAAAGACTAAATAGTCTCAGATTAATCATTTACAGCATATCATTCAATAGAAAATAGCCGGAGCTAGAAGAGCATAGTAGAGGTGGATATCGTCTAGCATTTTATTATGCGATTTGAAATAATAGAATTAGGAATAATTGTAAAAAGAGAAAGGCGGCCAATTGGCCGCCTTTCTCTTTTGTTATTCTTGAATGTTAGTCAACAGTAACCTTGAAAGTTCCAAGGTTTGTACCGTTTGTAATTTCAATCATATAGATACCTCTAGAAAGACCATTCAAATTTACTTGACTTGCAGAACCTGCAATTGTTTCAATTTGAGTATTCAATACTTCGCGGCCTCCAAGATCAAGAACACGAACATCATATAGTCCGAAGTCTTTTTCTAAAGTGATATTTACAATACCATTCGTTGGGTTAGGGTAGATAGTAGCGTCTAATGAAGCAAATTCATCAAGACCAATACCACCACAAATACTGGTTTCGCCTACGATTGCACGAATCCATGGGTTTTCAAATGAACGGCTTCCAGAATAACCAGAGAACCACTGTGAACCTACAACAAACATATATGCAGTACCTCCTGCATTATCCCAAGACTGATCATTTGCAATACGGATAAGGTTTGCTCCACCATTCGAGAATAATGTAACTACCACATAATATCCTTTACTGATTGCTTCATCTAAGGTGATACAATCTAGAGTAGAAATATCTCTCATGTCTACAATAGCACGACCGTCAGTAACGTCTGCTGCAGTAACCGTGTGCTGAGCACTAGCGAGAAGCTTAGTTGGATCAAATCCAGTTGTTGCTCCAGTAAAAGCAGATGAATCAAATAATTCAACAGTCATAAGACCACCGGGAACAGTAAGCGTACTCAATCCGATGTTTACACCTCTTAAGTATGCAGTTTGAACAATATCAAAACGCATAGCCATAGCAGATCCATCGTCTCCTAATTGCGGCGTTCCAATAGAATTAGTAAAATTGTTTGCATCAAGTGAAATCAATGAGTCTGTTTCGTAGAAACGAAGTGTATCTGATGATGTGATCATCATTGGAGTACCTGTACCAGCCATATTCGTATCTGCTTCAACACGGTATAGGAATTCGATCATACCCTCACCAGTAGGTTGAAAAGGAGTAGCTGCAGTATTCAACTCAACATAAGTTAAAGTGTCATTAGCAGCACCTGTTCCACCCCAAATAGCAGCGTTTACCGGACCACTGATTGTTTGACTAACCACACCGTTTTGAATTAAATCAATATGAAGTTGAGCATTGTATACTCCGTTTTGTCCAGTACTGATAGCGTTGCAATCCCAAGTGATGTCACGTCTATGTGCTGCGGTGTTCAAACCTGCTTTCATTGAACCAGAAGGAGCCATGAGGAAGTCGAACATTGGGGCGTTAGATAATCCAACAAATTCCAGACGGAATTTTGGAGTAGATATTAACTCAATATCATCGAGCATCCAGAAATAATATTCGCCATCGAAACGGAAACGCAATTTAACGTTTGATTGACCGGCAACCCATGCACTAATATCGCGCGCTTCCATATCGTTTGTGGAAGTAGCAGAGTTAACAGCTATATCAGCATTGTAAGTTAAAGTGTGAGGCCAAGTAGTTCCTCCATCAATAGAAACATCTACATAGGAAGCGGGAACGGATTGTAGTCCACCTGGACCGGCGAAACGACGGTAGTATTGAGTAAAAGCCAAGTCAATATTCGTTTCGTTTAGAAGGTCAATAGTCTCAGTAATCAACAAAGTCTGATGAGGAGCTGGTGCAATACCACCGCCAAAGTTTCCTTGAATACCCGCGTTATCTAAAAAGTCGGAATCCATAATTATAAAACCATTCGCTGCTGAGGCAGAGGTGATTACGTTTGTACTTGTAGCATAGGCCCCTAATGAACCAGAATCAGCTGGAAGAGTTCCTCCCGCTCCGCGGTACTCCCATAAAGCTGCTCCAGTAGAAATAGCATCCATGTTAGACCAACTTGCAGGAATTCCTGAAGCGAAGTCTTGAGACCAAATAACTGCTTCAGATCCATCAGTGAGCGAAGTCGCTTCTCTTTGGCCTTGCGGGCTGTCATCAGATGACATCATTGTGCGAGGGTTTGCAAGCCTGCCAATTTCGCCACTGTTGTTTGCAGTTTGAGCCATTGCCACAGAGGCGAATGTCAAAGCTGATAAAACGAGTGTAGTTTTTTTCATTGTTAATTAGTTTGAGTTCTGTCAAATTTACGTTAAGAAAAATGAAAAGAAAAGGAAAACTTATTTTTCGATATCACGACTTAAAATTGAACATCTTCCTCAGCGCAATCCCTTAGAATATTTAAGAATTATAAGATTCTATAGGAGCACAAGTGCAAACGAGATTTCTATCTCCGTAGGCATCGTCTACTCTGCGGACCGTTGGCCAGAATTTATTTTCACGGATATAGTCCAATGGATAAGCGGCTTCTTTTCTTGAATATGAATGGTTCCATTCGTCTGCCGTAATCATTTCTAAGGTGTGAGGCGCATTATTAACTGGATTGTCTTCGCTCTGATATTCGCCAATTGCAATTTTGTCAATTTCCCTCCGTATAGAAATCATAGCATCGCAGAATCGATCTAATTCGCTCTTCGACTCACTTTCAGTTGGCTCTACCATTACTGTTCCTGCAACAGGGAAACTAACGGTAGGCGCGTGAAACCCATAATCCATCAGTCTTTTAGCGATGTCAGTCACCTCTATTCCTACCTTTTTGAAAGGAGTGCAATTCAAAATCATTTCATGTCCCACTCGATCATTTGCTCCCGTATAAAGAACATCAAAATCGTTTTTTAATCGAGCCTTCATATAATTTGCATTCAAAATGGCATAGCGTGTAGAGTCGGTAAGGCCCTCATTTCCAAGCATTCGAATATAAGCGTAGCTAATTAATAAGATCAAGCCACTTCCCCAAGGAGCTGCTGAGATAGAGGTAATGCCTTGACTACCACCGGTTCTAAGAACCGTACTGCCAGGAAGGAAAGGGGCCAAATGCTTACGCACACAGATTGGACCCATTCCTGGACCTCCTCCTCCATGTGGAATTGCGAAGGTTTTATGGAGATTTAAATGACAAACATCTGCTCCAATATGCCCTGGACTGGTCAATCCCACTTGCGCATTCATATTTGCACCATCCATATAAACCTGTCCTCCATGTTCGTGAATGAGCGAGGTAATATCTTTTATATGTGTTTCAAAAACTCCGTGTGTAGATGGATAAGTCACCATCAAAGCAGATAGATTTTCGCTGTGTAGCTCCGTTTTCTTTTTGAGGTCTTCGAAGTCAATATTGCCAATTTCGTCACAACCCACAACAACTACCTTCATGCCGGCCATTACGGCGGATGCGGGATTTGTACCGTGTGCCGAAGATGGAATTAGAACAATATTTCTATGCGATTGGCCTCTCGAATTATGAAAAGCACGAATAACCATTAATCCAGCGTATTCACCTTGCGCACCAGAATTGGGTTGCAATGAAACCGCATCAAATCCTGTAATTACAGACAAGGTACTCTCGAGGACACTAATTACTTCTTGATATCCCAGTGCCTGATTGATTGGGACAAAAGGGTGAAGATTCGCCCATTTTGGCCATGTCAGTGGAATCATTTCAACGGCAGCATTCAGCTTCATAGTGCAGGATCCCAAGGGAATCATGCTGTGATTTAATGATAAATCTTTGCGTTCTAGGCGCTTGATGTAGCGCATGAGATCCGTTTCGGAATGATACTGATTGAATACCGGAAATTCCAAAATAGAATCCGTGCGTAAATGCCCTTCCAATGACGTCGAAGTTTTTTGAACGGATTGCTCCGTTCCATTTTCGAGTTGAGCAAAAAGGAAAAGGATTTGTTCAACTTCTTTCGATCCCGTAGTTTCATCCAAACTGATACCTACTTCTCCATCAGGATAATATCTGAAGTTGATTTCATTTTTTTCTGCGAGAACTTTCAGGGCCTGCTGTTGACCTCTATCTAGAGAAAGTCGGAGTGTATCAAAGTAACAATCGTTGAGCTGGATTAAGCCGAGAGACACTATTCCTTTTTCTAAAGAAACAGCTTTGGAATGGATTCGATTTGCAATGGCTCTTAGTCCATCTGGACCATGATATACAGCATACATACTGGCCATTACAGCTAATAATACCTGTGAAGTGCAAATATTAGATGTCGCTTTGTCTCGCTTGATATGTTGCTCCCTGGTCTGCAATGCCATCCGCAGCGCTGGATTCTTATCGCGATCTTTGGTAACCCCTATTATTCTTCCAGGTATTAATCTTTTATACGATTCTTTAGTGGCGAAATAGGCAGAATGAGGTCCACCATAGCCCAAGGGAATTCCAAAACGCTGGCTCGTACCTATTACACAATCGGCACCCCATTCGCTAGGAGGAGTAAGTAAGACCAATGCTAATAAATCGCAAGCAACGGCAACTTGTACTCCGTTCTCTTTTGCTTTAGCAACAAAAGAGCTAAAGTCTTTTACTCTTCCAAATGTATCTGGATATTGAACTAAGCATCCGAAGAAAGTAGAGTCAAATACGATTTCATCTGGATCTCCAATTACCAATTCCACACCTATCGGTTCTGTTCTAGTCCGCAGTACATCTAATGTTTGTGGATGCGCAAATCTGGAAGCAAAAAATTTCTTTGCTTCTGGGCGATTTCTGGGAACAGCTCCAAAGAACATGCTCATAGCTTCTGAGGCGGCAGTGGCTTCATCCAATAAAGAAGCATTGGCTAATTCCATCCCTGTTAATTCAATTACCAAGGTCTGATAATTCAAAAGGGCCTCCAATCTACCTTGTGCAATTTCAGCTTGATAGGGAGTATAAGCAGTATACCAACCCGGATTTTCTAAAATATTACGTTGAATGGGGCCTGGCAGAATGGTGCCATAATAACCTTGTCCAATATAGCATTTGAATAATTGGTTCTTTTCACTTAGTTGGCGAATATGTTCCAAGAATTCGTGCTCCCTCATCGGCTCTGGCAAATCCATGGGCTCCTGCATACGAATGGCGTCAGGTACAGTTTGATCAATCAGACTTTCGATAGATGGGAGTCCTATGGTTTCCAACATCTGCTCGACTTCATGTTTACGAGGTCCGATATGACGGTATGCAAAAGAATTTCTTTCCATTATGGGGTGTATAAGATTGGGGTCGCAAAAGTAGTTACTCGTGTTCAATAGTTGATAGCAACAATACTCCCATTGAGAGAGTTCAAATTCTATCGAATAATATTTACCGAACCCTTTTCGGAATGTGATTTTCCGTTGTTTAATACGAGAAATATGCTATAGTAATAAGAGCCCGTTGGAACTTCTTCTCCCTTGAAGCTTCCGTCCCAATAATCGCTCAGGTCTTCAGAGTAAAAGACCTGCTCTCCCCAGCGGTTAAAAATAGCCATCTTAAATTCTTGGAATCCCCCGCCCTTTATTTCAAAGAGTTCGTTCATTCCATCGTTATTTGGAGTGAAGGCATTTGGAACGAAAAGATCAAACTCTTGAGTAACTTCTATTCGGATTTCGTTTGAGGCAAAGCATCCATTATCATCTGAAACATTTAGGCGTACAGAATACATTCCTGGTCTGGGGAAGGTGTGTTTCGGGTTCATGATGGAAGAGGTATCACCATCTCCAAATTCCCAAAAGTAATACAGCCCATTCTGACTGTAATTTGTGAATCGCATTCCCAAGGAAGTTGCAGGATCTTCTAGCGCAACAAAAGCAGATGTAATTTCTGGAAAAATATGTGCGAGTACAGAGTCTCGAATGATCTCTCCACAGCCATCTGCAACACTAAAATGGTAATACATCTTTTCCTCTGGGGCAAAAGATCGAATGCTGTCATTTCTTCCATCGAACCAGGTGATGAATACAGGATCGATTCCACCCTCATGGAAAACCTGTAGTTGAACAGAATCTCCTTTACAAGCGGAGGCACTATCGCTTCTAACTTGCAAAGGATCTGCAACGCGAACATAAACCGTTAAGCTATCTGCGGTACTGTCCGCAGCGCATTCATCCCAAGAATAATAATAGTAAGTAGTGGTTTCTTGAATGGTATCCCATCGATATGGATTTACATTGCTGTTTTCCCAAGCGGAAGATAAAAATCCATCGCCTCCTGAAGCAGAGGCAAATAGTTGGATGGGAGTGTTTTTGCAATCCAATGTGTCTGTTGTCATTCCACCTTGAAGCACAATACTGCTCTGGATGGCTTGTCTATCGCGTATTTTAAAAGTGATCTGCTGGGCAGGATAAGCGTAACAAGGTGTGATTACCTGAAGAGTATTGATGTGCAGCTCTTCCAGACCCTCTGTAACTCCGTCGTCGTAAAAATAGATCGGAATAGAATCACTTGCAGCTCCGGGAGGGATTACCAAAGAATCGGCAAATGCTAAATAGTCTACACCTTCAATAGCCGATCCCGATTTCGTGAAATGCACAACCAATCGATCGCTTAAATTTCCTGCCTTGGTTGCTTTAAAGAAGGAAGAGTTACAGCCTTCAACAGCAACACTATCTGAGAAAGAGTTATTGTGGTTGCTGCTTCCTGAATATTGGATACTCGGCACTCTAAAGCTTCCTGCCTCCAGAAAAGTCATAGAATGGAGCGCATTGTCGGAAACATCTGAAATGGCCAATTTGATATGATATAGATAACCACATTGTACCAAGGCTTTTGCACGAAGGGGCACAGTATAGCCTGTAGCATTTACATTGGAAGCTGAATTGTTGGGCACATACCAGCTCGCACTGGATACATAATTGGGATTTGCTGACAGGCAAGCAGCATCGCTTGAACCTGAGGGGAATCCTTGATTAAGAGTGTTTACAGCAACCGGTATAGGTGGATTCGTAAAAGGTACTTGGGCAAGGTTTATGGTCGAAACATTTGGATTTCCATTGATTCCAACTCCTGTCAAAAAGAAACCAAAAGCATCGTTGAATGAAGAACAGGTATAGCCCAAATACTCATACGAAGCAAATATGTATTTGAAGCTGATGGAGTCTCCAGTGGCTACAAAATCAAATTCGATAAAGGATCCATCGTTTATTGTTGAATTGGTTGACCCAATGGCAGCGAGCATACTTGCTAAATCGGCATCTGGCGTAGGGCCAAAGGCAGTTGAAAATGGTGCGTTTGGAAGTGCGTCTGTTGCGTTTCCAGAGATCATTACAATGCCAGAATCTATCCCGAATCCAAAGCTATTCCCATTTGTAAACAATCCTATTTGAGGAGAGTTTCCTGCAGGAGGAAAGCTAGGCAAATAAGGCACTCCAGGGCCCAATAGTACGTTTTGGACTAGATTGTCTGGATTGTTATAGGGCGCAGCATTTGTCACTTGTATCTGCGCAAACAATCCACCTAAGGGCAATAAAATGAGGTAAATAAAAATTCTAAACGCTGAATAGTTTTTCATCTATTGCCAAATATACTCAACTTATCTATGGTTTATTTTCAAGCACTTAGTAGTGGGGTTGTTATAATGAGAATCCAAAGGCTCGATACTTTTCGAAACCTATCTTTGCCGCAAACACTTTCATAATGTCTATTTCAAATTATATCCAGAACAATAGGGATCGTTTTCTCGACGAGCTTTTCCAATTATTGCGTATTCCTTCCATAAGTGCAGACAGCGCCTATTCGAAGGATGTGCATGCGGCAGCAAAATGGGTAGCGGATAAACTTAGGGAGGCGGGTGCAGACAAGGTTGAGGTTTGCGAAACGCCAGGTTATCCGGTAGTGTATGGAGAGAGAATGATCGATCCAAAGTTGCCCACAGTATTGGTATACGGTCACTATGATGTGCAACCCCCCGACCCACTTGATCTTTGGACATCAGGCCCATTCGATCCAATCATACGCAAGACAGAGATTCATCCGGAGGGAGCTGTATTTGCTCGCGGTGCCTGCGATGATAAAGGCCAATTTTATATGCATCTAAAGGCATTCGAATCCATGATGCAGAATGGCGGAGTGCCCTGCAATGTTAAGTTCATGATTGAAGGAGAGGAAGAAGTAGGCTCATCGAATCTCGAATGGTTTGTAAAGCAGAATCACGAAAAACTGGTGTGCGATGTAATTCTTATTTCAGATACGGGCATATTAAAGAACGATACGCCTTCAATTACTACGGGATTGCGCGGACTGAGTTATGTTGAGGTAGAAGTAACAGGTCCAAATAGAGATTTACACTCGGGTTTGTATGGAGGAGCTGTTGCGAATCCGATTAATATTTTGACCAAAATGATTGCCTCTCTGCACGATGAAAAGAATGCGATTAACATTCCTGGTTTTTATGAGGATGTAGTTATTCTTTCTGAAGAAGAGCGATCAATGATGGCCAAAGCGCCTTTTAATCAAGAGAATTACAATAAGGCGTTGGATATTTCTAAGGAGTATGGCGAGGAAGGATATACCACTATGGAGAGGAATAGTATTCGTCCGACCTTAGATGTAAATGGTATCTGGGGAGGATATATGGGTGAAGGCGCAAAAACGGTTATTGCATCGAAGGCCTATGCCAAGATTTCTATGCGCTTGGTGCCAGATCAAGATCCAGATACGATTACTGCGCTTTTTACCCAGCACTTTAATAGTATTGCTCCTGAATCGGTAAAGGTAAAAGTGACTCCGCATCACGGCGGGCATCCCTATGTCTCGCCTATTGATATTCCTGCATATAAAGCAGCGAGTAGAGCCATGCAAAATACATATGGAAAAGAACCCGTTCCTATAAGAAGTGGTGGAAGTATTCCAATTGTAGCTCTTTTCGAGAAGGAATTGAAAGCGAAGAGTATTTTATTCGGATTCGGTCTTGATTCAGATGCTATTCATTCGCCAAACGAACATTATGGCGTATTCAATTACTTCAAAGGAATCGAGACCATTCCTTTGTTTTATAGCTATTTCGTTGAAGAGAATTCGAAAGCATAGATTTCCTTTTTAGCCCATATTCTGAATTAGAAAATCAAACACAGATTTAATACGCTTGAAATCAGATAATCTGACGTATTTTATTTTTCACCCTATCGGTGACAATGTCTAAACGAAACCTCTTGATTTATTGCGATTCAATCATTCATTACGAAATCTAGCGTTTAATCCAGATTCAAAAATAGCGCCGCCATACAGTAGACTTCAATGTACTGAATGGCGGCGCTTTTATTGGTTCGCTATTTTGTTCTAAAAGGAACGCTACTTATTCTTCCTCTAAGATATCTATGCTTTTATACAGAGCCATAAGACGGAATGAAACCGCCGCAATATCTTTTGATTCCAATAGAATAGCAATACTCAATTGAGCGGCTCTTTTACCTACTTCACCATCCACCGATTGATGCAAAATATTGTCTAATCCTTCATTTACTGTATTCAGATACTTCTTCTTTTTCTTCTCTATCGCTTGGAAGTTCTTATAGTCTCTGCGCTTAACACCATCCTCGGTCTCTTCCAATAATTCAGTCAATTCCTTTTCCACCATTAATAATACTTCCATTGTATTTCGAGGAGGTGGATTGTGTTTATTCTTTAAAAACTCTGTACACTGATCGGTAAGTAAATTGCCCGACTGATAGAGATCCTGTAGCAAATCTTGAATGATTAGATAAAGTCTGCCGGCAGAGATATCTTGATCCTCTAATTTCTTTAATCGACCTAGAATTTTGTTTTGACGGACCCTGGCATCTGCTTTCTTTTCTTGAATTCCATGCTGCACCTTCAACACTATTCGTTCATTTTCTTCAGGCAACTCCCGAATACAAATGCGTAAGGCTCTTCGAACAATGTGAATGGCCTCCGTAGAATTCTGTCGGCTATCTTCGAGTATAAAACTAATAGTCTGCTTTTCTTCGACCTTACTTCCTAGGGTTTCACCTCTTTTTTTCTCTGCTCTGCTAAAGGCAAAATGACTCCTTACAAGAAGAACCCCAGCCAATAAGAACATGAAAATGATAGAGGGAAGACCGAAATGGTAGAAAATCAATGCCATTAATCCAGAGGCCATTAGAGCAATAATAGCCGTGAAGAACCAACCGGCAATTACATTTAATACTCCAGCCACTCTGTAAACGGCACTTTCTCTTCCCCAAGCTCTGTCTGCCAAGGAAGTACCCATTGCAACCATAAAAGAGACATAGGTCGTAGAGAGTGGAAGTTTCATAGAAGAAGCAACAGCTATTAAACTGCTGGCAATCATTAAATTAACCGAAGCTCGAACGAGGTCAAAGGCCGGTGTATTATCTGCTTCTATCTCATCCTCTTTCTTGATATTTTTGAAACGAAACTCCATTTTTTCAATGAAAGATGGAGGAAGCTTCCTTCCCATTAAGCGCGCCAAAGACAACGAAGATCCTACTAAGCCACGACTTATTACATTGGGCTTAAAGCGTTCTTCTCCAGAGTCTTGTCTTCCAAGGTTTACTTCAGTTTCGGTCACTCTTTTTGCTTTGCCACTCAACCACAATGTGGCAACCATTATTAAACCGGCAGCAAGAAGCAAATAAGTGGGAGTGAGAACAGGATCGAGTAGGAAATCCATCGGCATGTCTGCCGGACTGCCTAGTGATATCCACTCTTGATAGGTCTGGAAACCGGTTATAGGAACGCCTATGAAGTTTACGAGATCATTTCCTGCAAATGCCATTGCCAATGCAAATGTTCCTGCTAAAACCACCAATCTAAGAGGATGAACGCGGAAGAGTTGGTAAAGAAGATGAAGTAATATGGAGGCGGATACGAATAGAATTAAAAGAAGAAATACGGTATTTGTCTTAATCCATTCTAAGAGATCATCAGGCAAAAGCTGACTCCCCTTCAATCCTTTAATGAGTACAAAATAGGTAATGGCAGCAATGGCCAAACCGCCAAATATTCCACCGTAGCGCGGAATATGTCTTTCGAAGTCGAAACTAAACCAAAAACGAGCAAGGTATTGAGCGAGCGTGCCTATAGTGAAGGCGATGCCAATGGAAAGGAAGATGCCAGCGATTATAGTGGTAGCACTCTCCGCATTAATGTAGTCGAGGACTTGGTGATCAGGGTCAGAATATGATTTTATCAAGGCAAGAACGATAGCAGCACCCAATAATTCAAAAACAATTGAAACGGTGGTAGAGGTAGGTAAGGCTAGTGTGTTGAATAAATCGAGCAGGAGAATATCCGTAATCATGACGGCTAGAAAGAGAATCATAATCTCTTCCATTTCAAACATAGAAGGGTTAAAGACACCTTTTCGGGCTACTTCCATCATCCCGCTAGAGAAGGCTGCGCCTAGCAAAATGCCTATACTTGCAATAATGAGAATGGTTCTTCGCGAAGCTACTTTTGAGCCAATGGCGGAGTTCAGAAAGTTAACAGCGTCATTACTAACTCCTACAATCAGATCGGCGAATGCCAAAATGAAAAGAAGAATAACAACCAATAAATAAGCTCCTTCCATCTAATTTCAACTTCTGCGAATGGGTGACGAATTTAAGTATTGTTAACTTTCCAGAAGCCTTATGCAGATTTATTAATATTAGAATTCAATTATTTTGAAAATCATAGCTTCTTTAGCACTTTTTGCCCTTCTATTCTGTTGCCAATGTGCAAGTCAAACTCCCCCGCCTATGAATCGCTTAAATCTATCCACTAGTCCGTATCTCCTTCAACACAAAAACAATCCTGTTCATTGGCAGCCGTGGGACGATCAGGCATTGGATCAGGCAGTAAGAGAGGATAAACTGATTATCATAAGTATTGGTTATTCTGCCTGCCATTGGTGTCATGTTATGGAGCATGAGTCTTTTGAGAACGATTCTGTAGCCGCCGTAATGAATGAAAATTTTGTAACGATTAAGGTTGATAGAGAAGAGCGTCCCGATATAGATCAAGTATATATGTCTGCTGTACAACTCATTAGTGGAAGTGGAGGTTGGCCTCTCAACTGTATTGCGCTACCCGATGGCAGACCCATTTGGGGCGGAACCTATTTCCCAAAAGACCAATGGATAAGTGCCTTAGAACAAATTAGTATGCTCTATCATACCGATCCTAAAAAGGTGATTGAGTATGCCGATCAGCTTGAAAAGGGAATGAAAGAGTCTGAGGCTTTGGTAGATGTTAGTCCTGCGGTTGAAGAACGCAGCAAGGACAAAATTGAATCTATGGTGGTGAATTGGAAGAAAAGAATGGATCGTGAAAAAGGAGGGCCAGACAAAGCGCCTAAATTTCCCCTTCCAAACAATTATGCGTTCCTATTGAATTATGGAACGGCTACGCAAGACCAATTCATTCAATCTCAGCTTGAACTCACACTTGAAAAAATGGCCTTAGGTGGTATTTACGATGCTGTTGGAGGAGGTTTTTCACGCTATTCGGTCGATGCCGATTGGAAAGTGCCTCATTTTGAGAAAATGCTGTACGATAATGCGCAATTGATTTCTCTTTATGCAGATGCATATAAACAGGATCAGAATCCCTTGTATAAACGCATTGCCGAAGAGAGCATCGATTGGTTGGAAAGAGAAATGCGCAGCAAAGAAGGTTTGTATTATTCTGCCCTCGATGCGGACAGCGAAGGGGAAGAAGGCAAATTCTATGTTTGGCAACCTGCCTTTCTATCTGAACATCTTTCTCCTGCTTCCAATACATTCTATAAGCGTGTTTTCGATCAGTCATTGGAGGCAGAGTGGGAAGGGAATTCTATTTTGCTGAGAGATCGAAATGATCTTGATCAAGCTCAGAAAATGGAAATATCGATGGAGGTGTTTCATGCCCAATTAGCACAGTTCCAGCTCGAAGCCTTGGCGCTTAGGGGCAAACGTATTCGTCCGGGTTTAGATGATAAATGTCTTCTTTCTTGGAATGCCTTGGCCATTGCGGCTCTTTGCGATGCCTATGAGGCTTTCGGTAATGAGGCCTATTTAGAAAGGGCTGAAGGCTTGTGGAAAGCAGTAGAAAAGAATTTTTCTAAGGCAGATACGTACGCACATTCCTTTACCAAAGGAAAACCAAGTGGCGATGCCATGTTAGACGATGTTGCGCTATACAGTGCTGCCGCCTTTAGGCTCTTTCAAATCAGTTCGAAAAAGGAATATTTAGACAGAGCCGAATGGCTTACTGAAAAGGCCATGACTTTATTCGGAGATTCGAATAATATGCTTTTCTGGTATTCTACGGATACTTCCTTGGCTATTCGAACCAAAGAAATTGACGATAATGTAATTCCGGCCTCCAATTCTATTATGGCAAGAAATCTCTATACTCAAGGCGTGGTTCTCGGAAGACCCGAATGGATTGAGCGCTCCAACGCCATGCTAAACAAAGTCTTTTCAAGAATGGAGAGATATGGAGAGGGGTATTCGAACTGGGCTAGTTTGTGGTTGGAAATAGATCTGCCGCACTACGAATTGGTTATAGTTGGACCAAAGGCCAAAGAGAGTTACCTATACTTAAAAAAAGAGTTTTACCCTTCATGTACTCTTCTTTATAACGAAGACGAGAGTTCATCGCTTGCACCTTTTAAAGATAGATGGGTCGATGGAAAAACATTGTATTATCTCTGTCAAGAAGGGAGTTGCCAATTACCCGAGGAAGAATTGGAAAAAGTTCTTCTCATTCTGAAGAATGCCTACATTCAATAAAAACCTCTTCTCAGGCGGTTGATTATTGCGTCAATTTTGAGATTGAGAATAAAACGAATGTTTTGGGAGTAATGGCTTTCATTTAAGAAAAAGCGCTCGTTTGCCTGTATGGGGAAGTATACTTCCAAGAAATCGGTCAATAATGCCATTCGCATTCCATAGCCATAGTAAACTTTAGTGTCTGGGAAGGTCATTCCCAAGTCTCCATATACTCCTAAGACGCTGTAAATGGGAATGCTGAGGTTTGTGCTAAGGATTCCATCGCGCGCAAAAACATCGGTCTGATTTCGAAATCCACCATCCGTAGAAAAGAATTGTTGACTCCAAATTCCACTCTCTTCCGATCTTCCGATAAAATAATAGTCGAATAAATAATCTTGCGTTCCACTCACTCCAAAATCAAATAAATTCAGGTCTTCGCCATTGTTGTTATAGGGCATAATTCCTCCAAACAACCTCAGTATCATCCACTTTCTATTATTAAGCATGAAACGCTTATCCCATTCTACAGAAAGTTTGCTGAATAGATCCCCCGTTTGGAAATCGATTCGTAAGGTGCTTGGATTGAGAATCTTAGTATATTCTTGGGTATACCGCAAATTGAATACAGAGTATCCACTCTTTCCAACTTCAGCGAAATCGCCTTTGGCCAATTCTCTTTGTACAAAAACACCGCGCATACGCAATGAGCGGATGAACGGATCTCTCGGATTCTTTTTCCGGAAGTAAAGAGATACGCCAGGAGAAATGCGGTTGTACGCCAAATCACGATCGTAGTGATATCGTCGGAAATACAATCCATACTTAACACTTCGTATCGGACCTGTGAAATAGGGTTGATTGATTGCGAAGGATGCATAACCGGTTAATTCTGATGTTCCTGTGCTAAATTCTGGCCCAATATTGTATTCAAATTTCTTTGGAATCAAAGTGTTGTTATACAAAGAGATACCCAGCAAGAGCTGATCGTACGCATTATAACTTACGCTTGGCAGCCAAAAAACCTGGGTCTTCTTAGGGTTTTCGAAGCTCGTATATGCCTGAAGTCGAATAGGTTCTACTCCCTTAAACCAACCCTTCGTCTTCCTGAAATTATTCTTGCCATTGAGATCTGCATACCGCATAGGATCCGCTGCACGCACTAAAGTGTAATCTTCTTTATAGAAATTCCGACTCACCTTCTTCTTGCTGAATGGAAACCATTCTGTCATGGCCAAACTATCTCCAATAAAACCACTCACTGGATAAGAGATCTCAGGCTTCTTTGCAGATTTTGTTGTTACCGTAAATAAACTGGGACAGTCTTCGGTTTTAATCAACTTAATGTCTTGCAGGGCAGGCGATGGCTGATACTCTTTGAAAAACCAATTCAGATTGGTTTTTTTAACCGAGGAAAGCGCTTCCTCAAAACGCGCTGGATTTCTGGTTTCCGCTTTCAAATAGGTATTCAATCCTATTTTAAAGCTGCGTTTCCCCAGAGCATCGTGTAAATAATTCAGCTGCATGCTACTTAGTCCGCGCATTTGAGCTTCATAGGTTCCTCGGGTATAGGCTTCTGCGCTGTCTATAGAAGGTTGAACAAGTCCTTGACGTGCCAAGAAAAGATGAAGAAGCTGATTCTTAAACGAAAGAGGCAGATCATCGGTATCGAAAAACCATGCGATTAAGGTATTCTGATACGGTCCGGAAAGACTTTGTTCGGGATAGTAGTGATCTATATACTCATAACTTAAGTAATCCGCAATTCCCTTTACAAGCCACGGACTTTCACTTGCTTTTACTTTATCGGCAAGAATATGCGTGAAAATGGAATAGCTGAGGTTTACTTTACTGAGAATACTCGGAGGTTTGTTTGGAAGAATGAAAAGACCTTCCGATCCGCCCTTTGGTTGAGGTAAATCACTAAAAAGCAATGTATGTGCTGGCTTTCCTTCTATTCCATATTCGTTTTTAAGCCAAGTATAGATTTGTTGAATTTCAGATTCATATAAAATAAATTCAGCTGCAGGGCTTTCGTTATTTAAGCCTAGGCCCAAGCTCTTTCTATTTGGAACTGAAAGGGGATGGGTTTTTTTGCTGAGAAATAGAAGTCCATCGCCACAATAAGCATTGGCTAGAAAAGTGTGTTCGCTTCTTTTTGACAGAAATTGAAAGTCAGCTGCTGAATACTTTTTTACATCCTCTTTAGAGGCGCCTGATCGAGGCAGTTCAGAGAACGCCATCCATCCTTTTGGAACGGAAACTTCCAACTCAACTTCCGTGGGCATTCTGTTTCGGTCTTCTTCTCGCAACCAAACACTTGGATAACTGCCCGTGCTATCGATCCAAGACGGACGAGGATAAAAATGCCTTAGAAGTATACCATCTTCCAATCGCCCAAAATCGGCCCAGGGCTCGCTTGGAAGTTGGATTGAAAAATTGACATGAAGATGAAAATAGTCGCCTTCATCCGATAACTGATTTGTGTTGAATCGGAGTATTTCTGGCGATCTTCCTTCTTGAAAGTCTATCTGGACATTGTTTTTTCCGCGTAAAACCAGACTATCTAAACCAATGCGCTCTTTGGGTTTAGCAAAATGAAAGGAAGTATTTTGATCTTCTAACCATTGCTCTGCCAACACTGAATTCCGATTGCTTAAGGCAAGTGGCCAAAACTCAATCCAAGCTATTTCTTGGCCAATGAACATCTTCTTTGGCCAGTAGATATCCGATGTGCCCGAGAGGGTTTTTTCATCTTCGCCCAATTGTAGGTTTACCTTACACTGAACATTCTGAGCTTCTAGCTTTTGAAGAGATAAAAACAGCAGAAAAGTAAAGATCAAGAGGCGTTTTAGATCCATTTGGCAAAGATAGACGGGCTTCGCACCATATCGCTTTATTCGTGTTTCTTTGGTTTTAAGAATTATGCGAATAGCCAATCACCCTTTGTATTGTCATCCTTTGCCAAAAGGCCATCGCTTTCCTATGGAGAAATACGAATTGCTGCCCATCCAGATTTTGCGGGAAGGTTTGGTGGAAGAAAACGACTTTTTTGAACCTCTAATAATAGATCGAAGCGGGGTAAAATCCATCCACACAAAAGAGTATCTAGATAAATTAGATCAGCTCGAACTAACAAAAAAGGAAGAGCGGAGAACCGGATTTCCACTGAGTAGACAGCTGGTAGATCGCGAATACAGAATTGCCTCAGGAAGTATTCAGAATGCAATAGATGCATGGAGTGGCAAATGTTCTCTGAATATTGCGGGAGGAACCCACCATGCCTTTGCTTCACATGGAGAGGGATTTTGCTTGCTGAATGATATCGCAATTGCTGCAAATCATTTGATTGAGCATTTTGGGGCAGAAAGAATTGCCGTAATAGATCTCGATGTTCATCAGGGAAATGGAACGGCGCATTTATTCGAGAACCATCAAAAGGTGTATACCTTTTCTATGCACGGCGCCAAAAATTATCCCATGCACAAAGAGCGAAGTCATAGAGACATTCCTCTGGCCGATGGAACCAAAGACAAGGAATACCTTTATATCTTGGAAAGAGAATTGGACGCGCTTTTTCAGAAGGTTCGTCCGCAAATGATTTTTTACCAAAGTGGGGTAGATGTGCTTGAATCAGATAAATTGGGAAGATTGGCTTTGAGCAAGGAAGGCTGTAGTAGAAGAGATCGATTGGTTTTCGACTTTTGTAAACAGGCAGATGTGGGAGTAGCGGTGAGTATGGGTGGAGGGTATTCGGAACGGATTTCCGATATCTTGGAAGCGCATACCAATACATTCAGACAAGCCCGCTTGTTTTTTGAATGAAGGGCTTTTCATTTGTAAGTGAATTGATGCAATAGCTGCCTCCTTTATTAATTGGAAGCGAACGAAATAAAAATATGGGATTGAACATTGTACTGGTTGAACCAGAAATTCATACAAATACGGGCAATATTGGAAGGCTGTCATTGGCTTCTGGCTCTAAGCTGCATTTGGTTAAGCCCTTGGGCTTTGAATTAACCGATGCGCGATTAAAACGAGCAGGATTGGATTATTGGCAGCATATAGATCTTGAGGTGCATGAAAATGCCGACGCCTTTTTTGCCAAGTATTCAGATAAACCCATGGCTTTATTCTCAAGCAAGGCTGAAAAGAGCTATTTAGCTATTGATTTTCAAGAGGATATGTTTTTAATCTTCGGCAAAGAATCAAAAGGACTTTCACCAGAGATCGTACATCGCTATTCGGAGCATTTGTATAAAATTCCAATTCACAGTCCGCATATTAGAAGTCTTAACTTGGCCAATTCGGTCAGCATTGTGGCGTATGAAGCGCTCCGAAATTTTACCCTTAGGGATGTATAATTTAAAATATAGAGTTTCTCAATTATGTTAAAGCGATTTTTATCTTTTTTGCTGTTATTTGGATTGTATTCAATTGAAGCCCAACCAAGCATCTCAAAAGTAGATGCATTACTAAAGGATGTGTTTTCACTGAAGAACAGTGCAAACTTGGAGATGAATTTCAGTTCGTCTGAACTATTGCCGTCTTACAATGCTCTGCTTGTCAATCCGCTTTTAGACCCCGATTATCTTCCGAATCTATATGCTGAACTAAGTGAGAATCCAAATAGTCCGATTCTTTGGAATGATTTGGCTAATTACCATAAGTTAAAGTCAGATCCTGATAAGGCGTTTGAGAATTATTCCAAAGCACTCTCAGTAATGAGCATCGACTTCTTTAAAGGAGATTCAGCGCGCTTCTTATCTTTCAGAGGATTACTGAAATTCAATGTTTCCGATAGTACAAGCATTCAAGATATTAAGGCCGCATTGGAAATAAATCCAGACGATTCCGTAGCCGTTGTATTTTATCCAACCTTCTTATTAGCAAGGCAAGAATATCAAGAGGCACAGTTGGTTCTTGAGCGTGCGCTATCTACTCATTCCGATTACAGTCCATTCATTTACTATCAGTTGGGTATCACCAATGTGTTTTCGGCAATGAATATCGTTTTGCAATCCGATAGTATGAGCGGAGAGCAGATTGATCTGCTTTTTAAAAGAGCCTATCTAGACAGTGTACTCCTAGCGTTTCCGGAGTATAAAGAAGAATTCGAAACCAGCCGTTCAGTCTTTGAACTTTTCTTCCTCATGATCAAAGCCATCCCAGAGATTAGAACGGGCTTTAGTTTAAACTTCCAATACAATAGTGAGGATGTAGATCGGATAGACGATTTGAAAGAGAAGTTTGCGCACTACCGAGATAGGAAGTCAATAACGCCTTATTTATATAATAAGGCCATGGGTTTTCTCTTTTTGTTTGAGAATAAATTGGAAGAAAGCATAGTCCATTTGGAAAAGGCAAGAGACCAATTTCCTCTGGAGAAGGCGAATGGATTATTTAACTCTTGGGATGTGTATAATACACTCATATTATTGAGTGTTTTTAAGGGAGAAGATTCCAAAACCGTTTTATATATCGAGCGAGCAATAAAAGACAGATCCTTAGCTTTTAGAGATGTAAGTCTGTATTTGATGAAAGCCAAGTCATTTTTTGAGAGCGATCAACTCGATAAGGCAGAGGTGAGTTGCAAGGCAATTCATCAAGAATGGCCGAAAAATTTAGATAATCTCCTATTATATGGAGTAATAAAGAATAAGAAGGGCTTTTCTTCTATGGCCCGATTCTATTTTCAAGATGCGGAGAAAAGCTTAGGAAGCTACGAAGATCAATATAAGCTGGTTACGGTTGTTGCCTGCATTCAATATTTGAAAGGAAATATAGCTGATTTCGAAACCAATGTAGAGCTTGCAGAGCAGGTATATATCGATCAAGGCTTTCGTACTCCACTGGAAGATTCGTGGCATTATAAACTCAAAGAAATACGAGACCAGAAAGAGTAGAATCTCCGTTTTTGGTCAAGCTGTCCGAGAAATGCTTTTAGATTCTGCAAGAGAGGCATACGTAAACTACAAGCCTGACATACTTTCTTTTCTGAGATGGTTGTAAACATGCCTTTAAGTAGATTAATTTTCTACTTATAGGCTGATCCTTTTTCACTTTAGCTGTATTATTGGTTCGCAATGGTTTAAAGCAATATTTAATACGTTCAGATCAAATGGATTATTACCTCATTATTACAGTACTCATTTTTTTGGCGGCCCTATTTGGGTTCATCAACGCCCGCTTTTTAAAGTTGCCTACAACCATAGGCTTAATGCTAATTACCATTGTTTATACCCTGGCGGTATTGGCTTTGAGTTATTTTGATGACACCCTTTTAAAGGCTGAAATTGAAGTGATTGGACAAATTGATTTTGAGAAAGTACTAATGGATTATATGCTGAGCTTTCTATTGTTTGCCGGCGCACTTCATACCAATTTCCAGCAACTAAAAATCCAAAGATGGCCCATTCTTGCCTTTTCAACCTTGGGTATTCTTGTGTCGACTTTCCTTGTGGGTTCAGCCACCTTTTATTTGCTTCAGGCATTGGGTTTATCGGTCAACTATATATACTGTCTTCTCTTTGGAGCCCTTATTTCTCCTACCGATCCCATTGCAGTCTTAGGTATTCTTAAGAAGGCGAATGTTCCTAAAAAGCTGGAAGCAAAAATTGTGGGCGAGTCATTGTTTAACGATGGAGTAGGCGTAGTGGTCTTCTTAACCATCTTTAGTATTGCGAGCACAGAGGGCGGTTCCGTTGGCGCTATGGATATTGTACAATTATTTGTTCAAGAGGTATTTGGAGGTATTTTATTGGGTCTGCTCATAGGTTGGATTACCCATAAGCTAATGAAATCCATAGACGACTTTAGTACCGAGATAATCATCACCCTTGCAGCGGTTATGGTGGGTACAGTAATAGCTGAGAAATTTCATTTGTCTGCTCCCTTGGCAATGGTAGCCGCCGGTTTATTAATTGGCAACGATCGTATGAGAGGTAGCTCCATGTCGGAAATTACGGAGCATTACGTCGATAAATTCTGGGAATTGATCGATATTTTGCTCAATGCCATTTTGTTTGTTTTGATTGGAATGGAAATGCTGATTCTTACCTATGAAGGCGATTATATTTTGGCGGGTTTACTGGCCATACCCATCGTTGTTGCATGTCGATACATATCATTATGGTTGCCAATCAAACTCTTCGAAAAGAAATTAGACTTCGTACCCAAAACCAATTTGATTATGACTTGGGGAGGATTGCGTGGCGGAATTTCCATTGCCTTAGCCCTGAGTCTAACCGATGCAATGCATCGTGAAATGTTTTTGGTACTCACCTATATAGTTGTCGTCTTTTCAATTCTGGTACAAGGTCTTACCATTGAACTATTAGTTAAGAAGGTTTTAGGCAAACGGAATTGACTTTATAGCTTCTAAAAGCACTTATATAAAGCGTCTCTATTTTTCGTGGATAATTTGGATGCTGACTTCCAAACGTTTGGAGTTTTGCGGATTTAAATTCATTTTGGGTTCAAACAGTTTCGTTCTTCTTTCGTTATTTCAGAAGGATTGCAGAGCTATGAGAGGAGAAGCGAAAAGCGAATCCAAGAATAGCATGAATTCAAATTCAGTTTTAAAATTCCAAGTAAATTAAGAATGGCCATTATTATTTTTATTCTAGCACTCTGGTACGGAGGGCTTTTCTTTCAGACTTTTTTCCTTCATAGGTATGCCGCTCATCAAACTTTTACTATGTCGAAGTTTATGGAGAAGCTTACCTACGTTTTAACTTGGATTTTTCAGGGAAGTAGCTATTTGAGTGCTTATGGCTATGGCATTATGCACAGAATACATCATGCCTATGTTGATACGGAACAAGATCCCCATTCTCCTAAGTATGATAAAAGTCTTTTTGCCATGATGTGGAAGACAAAGAGAATATATCAGGATATAAATAAAGGACGAATTGTAGTAGAGGAAAGGTTTACTGAAAACGTGCCCCAGTGGAAAAGCTTCGACCTATTTGCCAGTTCGTTGGTATCTAGAGTTCTATGGGGAATAGGTTATGTTGCTTTCTTCTATTTTTTCGCAACCGCTTGGTGGCAGTGGTTATTGATACCCATCGTATTTTTAATGGCTCCGATTCACGGCGCAATCATTAATTGGTTTGCCCATATATATGGATATATAAATTTCAAAATGAAGGACACCTCAAAGAACTTCCTTCCTTTTGATTTCTTAATGATGGGAGAGGCCTATCACAACAATCATCATAAAAGAAGTACCAATCCGAATTTTGGTGGTGTACGTTGGCATGAGATCGATCCAACCTATATCATAATGAAAGTGTTGGATTTCTTTGGGATAATTCACATTAAGAAAGCTTAATGCCGATGTGCCTTCTTAAGCGGAACCATTGATTCTAGGTTTATCCTTTTGGGTTTGACAAAGGGGCGCATCAATTTAAAATGGAAGAGCTAGAGTGGGTTATAACGCATTCTGGTTCTTCCATTTTCTTTTTGCAATTCATTCTTTTCTATCCTTATTGTCTTTTTTTCGTCTCGGATTTAGCGCTATTCCAATCCCTGTACCCAATACTATTCCCAAAGTAATCCATAAGGCTAGGTTGTCTGTTATAACACCTATTATACTTCCAATAGCAACACCAAATACTGCTCCTAATACGACTGACTTTTCGTTTTTCATATTTATTAGGGTGGTTAAGGATTAGGTATAATTGCAATGCGGGCTTATAGAATGCAAGCTATAGAAACTCTTCGTGTCGAGAGCCAATGGAAGTGCCGTTTAATCGGGCTATGATATTGCTTCGCATTGCTGGAAATTACTCTTGCAAGTGCTACCTTATTTCGAGTTGTAGTACCACTGGGAAACGAGCTACGAAAAGCGTGGAGGTCTCGCAAATTGGGGAGAACTGAACGTTACCTTGTTTGAAATCCGATAAGGAAGCTTTTGCAAGATTCTAGCCTTAACTCAAAGTAGAACAAAGACAAAGTTGGTGTAAAGAGCGACCCTGTTATGCATAACGAACCGCCGTATTGACTAGTTCCAAAATAAAATTTGCGTCATGAATGCTAAGATTCGCAATACAAAGCCTTTCTGTTTGTAGTTCCATTAATTAAAATTTTTACCTCATTAATTAGTATTATTCACAAGTACCCAAATCAGCGCTTCTTCTTTCGTAGCTCTAAAAATGGTGCTGTGTTGCTCTTCGGGTTGATCTGAGTAATTCCAAGTTAAGTTCGTTGGTGCTGATTCCTTTAATTTGGAGTTTAGACTTTTTGTGTTCTTGGAAATATCTTCTGCACTAGAACCTGCAAACCAAAGGGTGATTTGATTTGGTGGGAATGCAGAAAGCAATGAATCTGCATTTTCAACCAAATAATGATTGTTCCACCAAAGAGATGGGTCCATTGCTATGTAGAAATCAAATGTTGATGGGTGGGCTAGAAATGTCTCCATTACGAATAGCCCTGCAAGAGATTCGCCTACAATTCCTTTTCTTGAAGTAGTTCGGTATTTTTCATCTATGGTTGGCATTAGCTCTTGGGTTATGAATGCCCGAAAGTTCTTAGCTCCATCTGTCATAGTGTAAGCTTCCCAAAAAACAGGACAGTTTAAAAATGGAATAACTTAGAACTGTCGAATATGAAGAAGAGTAGATTTTCACCCAAACAGATAGTATCGATACTGTCGGAGTTCCAGAATGGTAAGAAGGCTTCAGAAATATCTCGTGAGCGAGGTGTTAGTGAGCAGACCTTATACAACTGGAGGAAGAAGTATGGAGGAATGGATGCAAGTGAACTCAAGCTCTTGAATGAACTCCAAGAAGAAAACACACGCTTGAAGAAGATGTATGCTGAGCTGAGTCTTGATCATGAACTGGCCAAAGAGATCATTGCAAAAAAGCTCTAAAGCCCTGCAAGAAGAAGCAATTGATCAAAGAGAGTGAGGAATTCTACGGCATCAGCAGGGCATGCCGTGTGTTGAAGATGAGCCGCTCAGTAGCCTACTACAAGAGTCAGAAGAAGGATCAAAGACCTATTGAGGACGCGCTAATGCTAAAGGCTGAGGATCATCCTGCCGAGGGCTTTTGGAAGGCGTTCAGAAGGTTGAAGGCTGAAGGTGTGTCATGGAATCACAAACCTGCTCACAAGGCATATGTGCGACTTGGCCTGCCACTTAGAAGGAAGAAAAAGAGAAGGTTGCCAACACGAGTGAAACAAGCTTTAGCCGTGCCTGATTCATTGAATGATACTTGGAGTATGGATTTTATGCATGACAAACTGGAAAATGGAAAGACTGTGCGTTGCTTCAACGTGCTCGATGACGGAAATAGAGAGTGTTTACATATTGAGATCGATCATTCATTGAAGAGCGGTAGAGTGATATGGGTTCTCAACCACTTGATAGCCCGAAGAGTAAAGCCTAATCGAATAAGAATGGACAACGGCCCAGAGTTCATAGCCCAGATGCTCCGAGACTGGAGTCGAGCGCATGAGATTGAATTCATATACATCCAACCAGGATGCCCGACACAGAATGCCTATGTCGAGAGATTCAATGGAAGCTATCGAAGAGGAGTACTAGATGCGCATATCTTTGAAACCCTAGAGCAGGTTCGGATCATATCAGAGATGTGGACACATGACTATAACCATTGTCGGCCACATGATAGCCTGAAGAACCTGCCTCCAGTAAAATATGGCGCTCAGCTCACTTCTGTGGCTAGCCACAGAAGTGAGTCAATTAAATCTGAGAAAGAAGAGAATATTATAATTTAACCCTGTCCTAAAAAGGGGAAGCGTACACTACACAGCAGTTTAATTTTGATGCATGCCGACCTCCACAAAAAGGGCAATTATTACTTAAAAGGGAAAAACAGATTATAGGCAAAAAATAAAACGGTTAAAGCGGTAAGGACTTCCTATGCCTAAAAACCAGAGTTAAAACCAAAATGCCCCAAATACCCAGAAAACAAGACCATTGAAAAAGAATGCCGCTTAAAAAAGGGCTGCATTAACAGCCCAACAGAGATTCTTACCCCATCTTCTCCACTCCTAAATCAGACC
>Ga0222632_1000163_pt1 | contig 46356 bp, 39 predicted proteins | sample AntAcemetageno46_FD_179828 | JGI IMG/M metagenome (GOLD analysis project Ga0222632, IMG submission 179828) | Saline water microbial communities from Ace Lake, Antarctica - #46 | ecosystem: Environmental > Aquatic > Non-marine Saline and Alkaline > Saline | place: Antarctica: Ace Lake | collected...
CTGCTAGTGTTGGTGATTTTTTTTATACATGATCCATAGTTTAGATTTTAGTTGAAGTTAAAAAATCTAGTACTTTTAATCAAAATGAGAAAGGCTTCCGACCATAGGGAGGATTCGTTCAACAACACCTCTAAATCGAATTTGAATTGGAGTGCTCGAAGGGCTGAGAACATGTAGCATTTCTAACCAAGGAGCCGCTCCTGATGTCTGTTGCTCGCCTGAAATAATGATCACGCTTCTAGTCCAAACTCCTGAACTATTTATATCAACATGAAGACTTCCCATTGTAGAACCATACATATGATAAAAGAAACTTAACATTGGGCTAGTTAATCCAGAAACATCGATGAAGGGTGAATAAAGCAATGCCGAATCACCCAAAACTGCAGGACTAGATACCTCTAAGTACATATAGTTACCGCCAGCCGTTCCAAAAATTGTGTTGTCGTAATTAGGTCCTGTATTAGTTGAATTCTCATTTGCCCCAGAAGCATTTTCTCCTTCCCAACGGGGAAGTATTGAAGAGGTTGTGGTTGTCCAACATTCGCCATAATTGAGAGCATACCCAATAGTAATATTTGTGAAATCTTGACTGACAGGAGCTGTAATAGCTCCACAAGCCGTGGTTACTTGGGTTGATACAGGAACACTTGTATCACCTGAACTACAAACTAAATACCAGTTAATACCATAGGTGGTATTCGCAGCTCCGCCAGTTACGCTCAAAGAAGGATTTATAGTAGGGAAAAACTGCCCAGATCCTGCGGTAAATCCTTGCGGACCAATCTCAACTAGATAGCTTGGATTGGCAACGCCTACGTTTAAAGTTAAGTCAATAGTAAACGCAGTTGAAGTAACGCCAGAGGTAGATAAAGAAGCCGAAAAGGAACATACCGACGTTGCTCCTGTAGCTGCGAGAACGGCTGCTTGGGCATCTACCCTTCCATAACCCAACTCATTATTCCATGTTCCATTTGGATAACCTGCAGTAGTAGTATAACTGTACCCACCTGCTTTTTCAGCCGTGCCCTCAAGAATATTTTTTGCTTGAACTTCAGTTAATGCAGTGTTTGCTGATAGAACCAATGCCATTACACCTGCCGCATTTGGACAAGCTGAAGACGTTCCGTTAAAGGTTGGCGCATAATCTCCAGAGGAGTATCCTGACGTTCCTGAAATATCCGTTGTATAAATCTTCACACCTGGAGCGCCAACGGATGTTTTACTTCCATAATTCGATCCCCACCAAGTTTCTGAATCACAAGAGGAAGGGTTCTTTCTTTCTCCACACATACTCATGGCAGCAATAGACATTACCTCAGGATATGCAGATGGATAATGATCGGTAGTTACATTGCTGTTTCCTGCAGCAGCTAAAACGGGCGAACCAAGACCTCCTCTTCCCTGTGTTATTGCATTGGCAAAGGGAGTTTGAATCAAACTGGTAGGTGATCCACCTCCCCAGCTGTTACTCAATATATCTGCTCCGGCAGTTTGCCATGCCCAAGTAATACTGGCTCCTATAATAGATGAAGAGGTTACCCATCCGCCTGAAGAATTGCTATACGCTATGCGAACTGGAATAATTTTACATCCATAAGCAACTCCAGCTACTCCTACAGAATTGTTGCCTACACCGGCAATAATTCCGGCACAGGCTGTTCCATGTGCATCGTCATTAATGGGTTCACCTGAATTCAGTCCATGTCCGTCGAAACCAGGCAATAGGTTTGCCATTAAGTCTGGATGGACCAAATCAACTCCTTCATCTAAAACTGCAACCTTTATTGATGAACTGCCTGTTGTTGTACTCCATGCAGCGAACACATTCATATCCTCACCTGCAATTCCACTGTATTGTGCAGCACTACCTGTATTATTTAAAGACCATTGGAGGGCAAGAGCTGGGTCGTTGGTAGACATTCTTTCCATGAGCTTCAACATATCTGGCTCAACAAATGAAACGCCTCTTTCATTCAATAAAGAATTGGCAATTTGTCTTGGTAAGTCACCTCCATTTCTTGGCAGGCTTACTTCAAATAAACCAGGCATGAAGCTTGGTTCAATATTTGAAATACCCATTTGAAATAATGAGCTCTTAAACCTATCAATGCTTTCATTCTCTTTTAATTGAATGAAAACAGAGTTCAGAGCGAACTCTTCTGTCCCATCTTCATAAATAAGTCCTCTAGAAACAAAAACCACTTCAGAATATTGCATTAATATTCCCGAAACTGTTTCCCAAGTGATACTTCTATCGTAAGTAGTAAGCGCAACTTTTGGAGAGGGTAAAAAATCTATATCTACAACAAAACCTACGTTATCGAGAATTTCTGCCATTCGTAAATCAGATGTAGCCGGATCGAATTCAACAATAGCTCGATCTATCGAATTTGTAAAGGAAATGGTTTTACCATTCAATACATATTGTGTGGTTCCTTCTTGGGCGGAAAGACTTTGCTGTTGTGCAAAGCCAAAAATTCCAAAAAACAAGACCAATAAGTAGGCTTTCTTCATAAGGTTTAGGTTAAGTTTATATCCGTTTTTTTAAAATCTGCGTAGCGTAAAAGAACATTAGGCCACAAAAAATTTAATGGGTTCTAAAGTACTGTTAATTTCTAATGGGGAGGGATTAAACGAAAAATCCCCACTTCTCAGTAGGGATTCTTTATTGTATTAAATTCAGTAAATGGATTAAAGATCCTAATAGACTGAGGTTTATCTCAATTAAAACATGCGCTTATTTTCTACAATTTAAATACAAGAACACTTCCTTTACTAGAAATTGAGCCCGAAACCCCAGGAGATCCTACCCAAATAGTATTGGAGTCTATGAATTCGATAGAAGATCCTAATTTCTCAATACTGTTGTATCCATCTGAGACCAAAGTCTTTTCTAAGCTTGCTCCAAGCCCATTCAACTGAAAAAGATAAGCCAAGCCATTTGCACCTTCTTCTGGCGCACCTATGACTAAATTAATATCTGAAATATCCATCGCCTTTCCAAATCCGCAGTCTGTGCAAGGCGAGGCGATATCATATACAAAATCCCAATTATTTCCATTTTCTCTAAATAAATACGCTTTATCTACCCCTGGGGCAGAAACAACCAATTCACTGCCATTGAATGCAATCGCTTTGCCAAATTCCGCATTTATACTTCTAACATTCGCATTTAACTGTCCCATAAATTGCCATGCAATTCCAGACCTACCGTATACGTATACGGATCCAGCATTTTGAAGGCTCGCACTTCCCGCTGTATTTTGACTTTGACCCGGTGCTCCAATAAAGAGCCAATCTTGATTTCCAGCAAGGGCCTCGCCAAATAAATCTCCTTGCTCTCTATCTTGTGCTGTCCATTTTGAATCAATCGTTATTGCATTTCCCAAAACTGTATAGAAATAAATCGCGCCTGCATCTGTAAGTGCACTAGAACCCGCTGAATTCAATTGATTATTTGGAGAGCCTATTAGAAGAAAAGCAGAATCTAAAAGAAGCGAGCTTCCAAAGTGATCGCCCGGCTGAGCATCTATTGCCTCTATTTTCTGATTGAAATCCCAATTACCCTCTGCCTGCAATTCCATTACCCATGCGCTACCGGCCGCCTGCTTATCGCCCGGACTTCCCACTACTGCTTTCGAATTCTTTATTTGAATAGATGAACCAAAGAGGTTTAAACCTTCACGATCGGGGGCATTCAACAGACTCCATTCCTTCCAGCCATCTGCTGTGTTTGAAAACACAGCAACGCCACCCATCTCCGATTTAAGACTTCCATCTAAACTGTCATTTGCCTCTGAGTATAATCCTTTCCATCCCGGCATTCCTACTAGGGTCCACGTTCCATTTGAACTGAGAGAATATCCTTCCTTGAGTTCTGCAGCCGAATAGACTGATCCAATCTGGCGACTCGCAGTATCAATCGAAGTACAATTAATCGTTACATAAACGGAATCTTTTGCCTTCCGACCGAATTGATTGCGCACTATAACCGAGTACCAAGCTGTATTGCTCGCCACTATACTTGAAGAAGTTTCCCCTGTATTCCATACATATTCTGAATATCCTGTTGCTGCCATCAAGGTATCGCCGTTCAGGTGGCAGAGTGCTATAGAATCTGGCACTAGATCTGCCGAAAATGGATCGCTAGGCATCTCAATCTTGTCATTACAGAAAACCTTGAATTCCCCTGGCTGGAGGGTGATCCAATAATTATTAGAATTGGTAGTAATGCTGTCTTGATCGAGCAAAGAATACCAGGTTCCCAAGAAAGGCAAATACAAATTCCGGCTCTGAGGCGCTACATCTGTATTGGCAATAACCGCAAAGTTTCTGAAAGAATTTGCCAAGCGTATGGTTTTTACCAATCCATTCATGGAGTATTCCAATGGATCATTCCGAAAAGCAGCCTCTGTAGTATGCAAGTGAATCATATCTGCATACACTCGAAACAGATCTCTTCTAGAACTCTGCGCTGGATAATCCCATCGAATGGGTTTGTTTTCCAGATGGCAATTGCTATTAATGGAACCATCGCCGCATGTATTTATCGAAAAATCATATCCCAATTCTCCAAATTGCCACAACATCTTAGGACCTGGAGTTGCAAATAATAAGGCTGCTGCCATTCCATTTCTGCGAAGGGCTGTGGCCGTATCTCTCACATTATATCCGCCAGAAGAGTTTCCGAAATTTATGCTTCGGGTAGTCAATCGTTCTTCGTCGTGACTTTCCATATAAGTTACCAATCCTTTGGCCCACCATCCGCGATTCGATGCTAGACCCCAGTCTAGATTACTAGAATAGCCCATTGCAGCATCACTGTAAGAACTGTTCATATCGCCCCAAAACAAAAAGCCTTGACCTGAAAGGGCCGTTTCCTCGCTATTGTCTGAAAAATGCTCAAGAATCATGAAGGCTCCAGGTGTTATCGACCAAACATAATTGCCATATTCATTCAAAATATTCACGCGAGATTGATCGTAGGCATTCCAAGCAGCAATATTTCCAATGGTATTATTCTGGGTAAATCCCTTAGACATATCTACTCTAAAGCCATCTACTTTGTATTCTTCCAACCAATGCTTGAAAACTCTCTTCGAGAAATACTTCGTATGCGGACTCTCATGATTCATATCATAGCCCACATTGAAATCGTGCTTCGGAAAGGTATTGAACCAAGGATTGTCTGCTGCAGGTTGATTGTTGGTATTATCCCAATACATTCTGGCCAATGGACTTTGACCAAACTGATGATTCAGGGCGATGTCTAAGATTACCGCAATTCCCCTTTTGTGGCATAGGTCGACAAAGCGTTTTAAATCGTTCTCCGGACCATAATATTTATCTGCAGCCAGCATAAACATAGGGTTATATCCCCAGCTCTGATTGCCCTCAAATTCCATCACAGGCATTAGTTGGATGGCATTGATGTTCAGGGAATCGAAATAATCTAAACGGTTAATAAGTGCATTCCAAGTGTGCTGCGAATCAAAATCGCGCAATAAAAGCTCGTATATAATGAGGTCGCGCGTATCGGGTCGCTGATAGGTATAGGTAGAATCCCATTCGTAAGAAGGAGTAATGGTTTGAAAAACACCTACCGGAAAATTTTGACCTGCAGGATAAAAAGGGCGGTTGGGGAAAGTCGATTGGGAAAGATATTGATCGTTCCAAGGGTCTAATATTAATGTACTATACGGATCTGCTATTCGCACTCCATCTGCTCCTACGTGGTATTGATATCGATAACGGGTTTGATGATTCAAGCCCGTGAGCTCTATCCAAAAGGTACTTCCATCTGGAGTTGGTGTCATTAAATAATTTGAATCTAGCTGCCAGTTGTTAAAATCTCCAACAACAAAAACATATGGTTTTCCGGGTGCCCGCAATTGTAAGTGCACAGAGTTAGGCGTTAAGACGGTAATGCCATCTTCTCTTCCAGCAGGAACGGGTTGTGGCGTAATTCCAAATCCGCGATTGATACTAACTGAGTCGGTTGGGAAAAATCCAGATCCGGTATCTACCTGAAGAATTAAAGAATGAATTCCGGGCGAAAGATCTGAACCAGCTACCGTTGCGCTCAAAAATTTTGAAGAATTCCTACTTGCGATGATGGAACCATCTAATTGAAATTGCAAGGCGGCTCTTTCCGAGGTTTCGCCCCTAAATTCTACATTTCCATTTGGATTTAAATTGATTGGACCATTGCCATTTTGAGTAATTGCTGAAATAAATGGACCCGAATACGCATCCATAAAAATATCTGCTCCATCTGTTGCTCGACCTACTGCATTGCCGCTAAGGTTCCGGAACACAAAGGCCAGCTTTTGAAGACTTTCTCCAGCAGGAATAGAATAAAAACTTTCGATATGATAGGTCTTAGAATGAATATTTCCAAGCGTATTAGTCATCAAAACATTGGGATCTGCCGTGCCCCAATTCCCTTGAACATGCAACCAACTACTGGCATTTGCACTGGCTGATGTGATTACACCCATATGAGCATAAACGGGACTAATACCATTCAATGCGCCATTTCCTTCAGACGAATTATAAACAAGGGTTATCGTGTCGGTCTTATCAAACCAAGCCGGAATAACAGTAACCTGCGCAATCGCACCAAAAGAAACTAAGGTGCACACTAGGGCGAACAAACACTTAATACTCTTCATTATAAACCAATTATTCGTGGAAAGATAATGAAAACGTCCAAAAGACACTAAGTGTTTATTGGAATTCATATTCTCTCTTAAATCTATCTTGCTCGCTCTAGATTGAGTGAATGAGAATACGTAGCTTCGAACACTCACTTAAAAGGTGATTAATTATGAAAGGAATCATTTTAGCAGGTGGATCTGGGACAAGACTTCATCCACTAACACTAGCGGTAAGCAAGCAGCTCATGCCTATCTATGATAAGCCCATGATCTATTACCCGCTAAGTACGCTGATGCAGGCAGGAATTCGAGAAATTCTGATTATTACTACGCCCCATGACATGCCGCTTTTTCAAAAGCTTTTAGGAGATGGAAAGCGGATTGGATGTGCGTTTACCTATGTAATTCAAGAAAATCCAAATGGCCTAGCTCAGGCCTTTGTTCTTGGCAAATCTTTTATCGGAGACGATTCAGTTGCCCTTATTCTTGGAGATAATATCTTCTATGGTTCTGCTATGGAAGAACTCTTGAAGAGCAGCCAGAATCCTGAAGGAGGGGTTGTTTTTGCCTACCAAGTTTCCGATCCAGAACGCTATGGTGTAGTTGAATTCGACAAAAATCGAAAGGCCATTTCAATCGAAGAAAAGCCCACTAACCCTAAATCTAGATATGCCGTGCCCGGATTGTATTTTTACGACAATCAGGTGGTAGAAATTGCCAAGAATTTAAAGCCAAGTCCGCGGGGCGAATATGAGATCACAGATGTAAATCGCATCTACCTTGAGAGAGGTCAATTAAAAGTTGGAATTCTAGATCGGGGCACAGCATGGTTGGATACGGGAACGCATAAGTCTTTGATGCAGGCTGCCCAATTTGTAGAAGTAATTGAAGATCGCCAAGGCCTTAAAGTAGGATGTATAGAAGAGATTGCTTTTGAGCAGGGATTTATAGACATCAGACAACTTACTGAAATTGCCAAGCCTTTGGTGAAAAGTGGCTATGGAATTTATCTCCTTAACCTCATTGAGAATTCGGAAAAATAAAGATGCAAAGAAGTTTTGAAGAATTAGGAGTGCTCTTTCAAGAATACCTCCATCAATACTCTATCGGAGATGAACCCAAAGGTCTTTACGAACCAGCTCAATATATTCTAGATCTTGGTGGCAAACGCCTTCGACCTTTATTGGTTCTCGCCGCCTGCGAACTCTATGGTACAGCGGCTGAAGAAGCCCTTCCTGTTGCTTTGTCTGTTGAGGTCTTTCATAATTTTTCGCTGGTTCACGACGATATCATGGACAAAGCCCCCGTTCGAAGAGGAAAGGCTACCATACATGAAAAATGGAACCTCAACACAGCAATTTTAAGTGGCGATGCCCTGTTGGTTGAAGCCTATCGCTTGCTCTGTGAGGCTCCACACCCTCTCATTCCAGATGTGCTGCAATCTTTCTCATCCATGGCCAGAAACCTTTGTGAAGGTCAACAATTGGATATAGAATTCGAAGAACGCGGAAGCGTAAAAGCCGATGAATATCTTGAAATGATTGAAGGCAAAACTTCTGTTCTTATAGGCTGTGCCCTTCAATTGGGAGGAATAGTTGGAGGGGCGAGTCCTTCCTCTTTAGATCATCTTTATTCTTTTGGATTAGAGCTCGGACTTGCCTTTCAAATTATGGATGATTGGCTGGATTGTTTTGGCGATTCAAAGCTGACTGGCAAGCAAACGGGGGGTGATATACTTGCAGGTAAGCATACTCTTTTGCATATTCTAGCCAAAGAAAATAAAAGTTTCGAAAAAGAACTTTCAAATGCCTTATCCCAGAGCAAGCCTGAGCAAAAGGTAGCAGCAGTAATGGAAGTATATAATCAATCGGGAGCTGCGGAGGAGTGCAAAGCGAAATCACAACTCCTATATCAATCTTCTTTGCTTCATCTAGAAAAAGCGCTTCCAAGCGGTGTAAATGGCAAGCCATTTAAGGAATTCGCCTATTCTTTAGTGGAAAGAAACTTTTAATCAGAATTCAATGAATTCTATTTCTGATGATGTATTAAAAAGTATTCTGGAGCTCCTTTCCAAGCAACTAACTAAAGACTTAAATAGTGCATTCAGCACAGAACCATTGGTTTTAGCAGAAGAACTGATTCAATATTGTGAAGTGCTTAGTCGCTCTGGATATTCTGAGCTCAGCCAAAGGTTATATAGCGTAGATATTGATGAAGATTCCCTTTATTTTCAACTTCAAGAAAATAAAGATGCATCCGAAGCACTCTTAATTGCTCGATTGGTTCTCAAGAGAGAGCTTCAAAAAATCCTTTTCCGTATTGCGTTCAAAGACATTCGCCTCGATGATTGCGTAAATCGTATTCTTCCTTCATAGCTTATTCTTTTTAAGCCTCTTACCTTTGAACAAGTATCTATCGATTCTAAGCTCAGAAATCTCCATTGCCTTTTAATTCCATTCAATGAGCCATTTTAAGAAGTATAAAAGCCTCAAGGAATTCTATCCTTTCTATCTCAATGAACACCGAAATAGTACGAGTAGAAAGCTCCATTTCGTCGGTACGGCATTAACGCTAATTTCCTTACTACTTGGAGTAGTATTTCTTCATTGGAAATACTTTGCAGCCGCTCCATTGTTCGGATATGGATTTGCCTGGGTTGGACATTTCTTCTTTGAGAAAAACAAGCCCGCTACCTTTCAGTATCCAGGCTACTCATTGGCTTCTGACTTTCTACTGTTCTTTGATCTACTTCGCGCTAAGCAAAAGTTCTAGTCTTCATTTTCTCCTGCACCTGCATAGAGTGTATCTACCGTATGTGCATTTAGACCTTGTTCACGAAGCCAACGTGCAAGCGTCTTTTTAAATCCATGGGTAACATAAATATTCTCTGCCTCGGTTTGTTTAACGGCCCAGTTTAAGCCTTCCCAATCGGCATGATCCGACAAGATAAATCCTCTATCAAAAGAGGCCATTCTTCCATTTCCTCTCACTCCCATCCATCCTGAAGCGAAAGCCGTAGAAATAGGCCCGAGTTTCTTTTGCATTTCTTCAGTGAGAAAGGAAGTAGGGCACATAAGCAAAGCCCCTTTCCATTCTTTGAAATCACGAACAGATTGTACAGGAATGGTTTTGGGAAGTTCAATGCCTTGCGATCGCAGCACTCGATTGAGCTCCTCGGTGGGAGGAGCCGTTAGAATAGGACCCATGCTTCCGTCTAAATGATGCAGAAGACGCTGAGCTTTACCGAGAGAGTAAGAGCAAAGCACACTTATAATTCCTTCTCGTTGATTAGAGAGCCACCAATCGTTTATTTCAGCATGTACTTTAGAGGGCGATGGCCAATGATAGATGGGCATACCAAAAGTGGACTCGGTAATAAAATGATGACAGCGAACAGGTTCAAATTCCGCTGAGATTCCATCTGACTCAATCTTATAATCTCCACTAATCACCCATACTTCGCCTTTGTATTCTACTCTAATTTGAGAAGAACCCGGAATATGTCCTGCAGGATGAAAGCTAAATTTCACTCCATTTTCCATGAGTTCTTCGCCGTATTCAACGGTTTGAATAACGGCTTTCGGAATTCTGTGTTGCATAGCAGGCGCCGCGTCCTTATGCGTTAAATAAACAGTATGACCGTAGCGAGCATGATCCGAATGACCATGTGTAATAAGGGCTTTCTCTACCGCTTTCCATGGATCGATATAAACATCTGCTTGCGGACAGTAAATTCCATTGTCATTAAATACGATAAGTGCCATCTCGGTTGCTTAATTTAGCCAAAATTAAAGTATGGAAAAGTCCATTACGAGCAATACCGCTCCAAAAGCCGTGGGAGCGTATCCTCATGCCAGAAAGGTAGGCGACTTATTATTCTTAAGTGGCGTTGGCCCAAGAGTTGCTCAATCTGGCACTCACGATTCTGCTGTACCGGGTCTTGAACTCGATCACAATGGCAATTTTAAAGCTTTTGATTTTGAAGCGCAGGTGCACTCTGTTTTTGCTAATGTTAAAGCCATTCTCGAGGCCGCAGGAAGTGATTGGGAAAAACTAGTAGATATCACTGTTTTCTTGGTAGATATGAAAAGAGATTTTCACACCTTCAATCGCATATATGCCGAATACTTTACAGAAAATCAGCCTTGTAGAACAACTTTAGCAATACATGCGCTGCCTACACCCATTGCCATCGAATTAAAATGTGTTGCAACCCTTTAAAATAAAAAGCGCATCATGGAAAAATTAAATATCAACCAAGTCGAAGACATAAGCAATCAGCTCTCCGACTGGGTAATGCAAAAAGGGCCTCAAATCCTACTGGCAATTGTAGTTCTCTTTATTGGTCTACAGATTATTAAGAAGATCATTAAACTCATAGGCCGTATTCTCGATAAAAGAGAAATGGATTCAACGCTTAAGCCTTTCTTGAGCAGCCTGATAGGCATTCTTTTAAAAGCCATGCTCCTCATTTCTGTAGCCTCAATGATTGGCATAGAAACCACTTCATTTGTTGCGATTCTCGGAGCAGCTGGTCTTGCCATTGGTCTTGCACTACAGGGCACCCTTCAGAACTTTGCAAGTGGCGTTATGATCCTCATCTTCAAACCCTTTAAAAAAGGTGATTTCATCGATGCGGCAGGTCATAAAGGATCCGTTAGTGCCGTTGAAATATTCAATACCAAGCTGCTTAACGTTCAAAACCGATTGATAATCATTCCTAACAGTGCGATTACAGCGGGCAGTATTGTCAATTTTTCTTCTATGGAGACAGCACGAGTTGATTTCACTATTGGCATTAGTTATACCAGTAATATCAAGACTGCAAAAGATATCATTGAAAACATATACTCATCGGATGAACGCATTTTAAAGGATCCGGCACCCATGGTGGCGGTCTCCAATCTGGGCGATAGCAGTGTAGATCTAACCATACGATGCTGGGTTGCTGCACCCGATTATTGGGATGTCTTCTTCCAGTTCAATGAGCGATTTAAAATAGAACTTGAAGCAGGTGGTATTGGAATTCCTTTCCCTCAAATGGATGTTCACTTAATGAAGGAGAAATCCTAGCCTACTACTCAACTCTTTTTTTAGGTTCATTTCAGAGAAGGCTTAAGCTCTCTGAAATGAACCTTTGTTTTTTAATATCATCTCCTATTCAGCTCAATTTATTTTTAAGCCTTTCCCACAAAAAAGTTGTGCGCCCAAAATACAGTAGAGAAAGGGTCAGGATCTGTTGCCATTGACAAGATCCGTACATGGGCTCTTTTGTATTCCAAACCAATCGGGATGTCTACACTTTTAAGGTATATTCAGCTCATTATTAAAGCCTTACGCCATTCGTTTTCTTGCTTGATTGCGTAAAATTAAATTTGTAATTCATTCATTTCCAGCTTAAATCAATCCATTCTCCCGCATTGTACTAGTCATCCGATAGAAGTGCATACGCTCGTAATTTACTGCTGAAATAGGCTTGAAAATGATCGTCTTTTCATAGGTTGGCGTTTACGCCTGATTCTAGAAACCTGATATAAGTCAGCTTTTAAAGTGATTTATATCATTCTCCAAAAAAACGCCTCACAATAGCTTTGCACTTATAGAACATACTACCTATGAGTGCCCTCTACCTGCTTATTGCCGTCAGTTTAGTTGTAGCCCTTGGCTTTCTAGTCGCCTTTCTGTGGAGTGTTCGCGATGGACAATACGATGATCCCGTCAGTCCCTCGGTTCGCATTCTTTTAGAAGACGGACCGAAAGAAGAAACCCAAACCAATTCAGCTAAATAATCATTCCTATGCAGATCGAAAAGTTCCAGTATGACAACACCATTGTTCGGAATTTTACTGTAGCCTCCATTATTTGGGGTACTGTTGGCTTTCTCGTTGGGCTCTATGTAGCTCTTGAGTTGGTTTATCCAACCTTAAACCTTAACCTACCTTGGCTCACCTTTGGGCGATTGCGGGCCTTACACACCAATGCAGTCATCTTTGCCTTTGTTGGAAATGCCATGTTTGCCGGAATATATTATTCGCTTCAACGACTGTTGAAGGCAAGAATGGCAAGCGACCTTTTGGGGAAAATCCACTTCTGGGGATGGCAGCTCATAATCGTGTCCGCCGCATTGAGTTTGCCCTTAGGGTATACCACTTCTAAAGAGTACGCAGAGCTTGAATGGCCCATTGATATTGCCATTGCACTTATTTGGATAGTATTCGGCGTAAATATGATCTGGACTATCCTTAAACGCAGAGAACGTCATCTCTATGTTGCTGTATGGTTTTACATAGCCACCTTTATAACCGTTGCGGTTTTACACATTGTAAATAGCCTCGAGCTTCCTGTTTCTGGCATGAAAAGTTACTCTGTCTTTGCCGGGGTACAAGACGCTTTAATACAATGGTGGTACGGACATAATGCCGTGGCCTTCTTCCTCACTACTCCTATTCTAGGTTTAATGTACTACTTCGTTCCAAAGGCAGCAAACCGACCTATATATTCCTATAAGCTTTCTATCATTCACTTTTGGGCGCTCATCTTCCTTTATATCTGGGCAGGCCCTCACCACCTTTTGTATTCTTCTTTACCCGATTGGGCACAGAGTTTAGGAACCGTATTCTCTATAATGCTTCTTGCTCCTTCTTGGGGTGGAATGATCAACGGATTACTTACCCTTCGCGGGGCTTGGGATAAGGTGCGCGAAAGCGCGGTACTGAAGTTCTTCGTTGTGGAAATTACGGCTTATGGTATGTCCACCTTCGAAGGTCCGATGCTTTCTTTGAAGAGCGTAAATGCCGTTGCACACTTTACAGACTGGATTCCAGCTCACGTTCATATTGGTACTCTGGGTTGGAATGGCTTCTTGATTTTTGGAATGATCTATTGGCTTATGCCTAGAATGTACAAGACGAGTTTGTTCTCTGAAAAGCTTGCCAATGCGCACTTCTGGATCGGAACATTGGGTATCCTTTTCTGGGCTCTTCCAATGTACGTAGCTGGATTTACTCAGAGCTTGATGTGGCAGGACTTCAATCCAGATGGCACCCTAGTATATGGTAACTTCTTAGAAACCGTTACTCAGATCATTCCGATGTATGCCTTAAGAGACTTTGGCGGAACCTTATACCTCATTGGTATAATTCTTCTCATCGTAAATGTGCTTCGCACCACTGCTACAGGCAAACTAATTCGCAATGAAGAAGCCGAAGCGCCTGCTTTAGCGAAAGCATATAAAGAGCATAGCAGCGAGCACTGGCATCGTTGGCTTGAGCGCAATCCACTCAAGCTCGCTCTTTGGAGCTTTGTAGCCATCTTAATTGGTGGTATTGTAGAGTTTGTGCCCACGGCAATGATCGAAAGCAACATTCCGACTATCGATAGTGTGAAGCCGTATACCGTTCTTGAACTAGAAGGTAGAGACATCTACATTCGAGAGGGCTGCAATGCTTGTCATACCCAAATGGTTCGTCCCTTCCGTTCTGAAGTGATTCGATACGATCCAGAAAACCAGCAATACAGTATGGCTGGAGAATATGTATACGATCATCCACATCTATGGGGCTCTAAGCGCACAGGTCCAGACCTTCACAGAGTAGGTGGAAAGTATTCTAACAGCTGGCATTACAATCATATGTGGGAGCCTGTAAGTATGAGCCCAAAATCTATTATGCCACGTTACACTTGGTTGTTTACTACCACAGACGCCGATGGCTCTTTAAGCAACAATGGCTCTTTAAGTACTTCCATGTCTAAAAAGAAACTCGAGGCAATGAAGACTCTCGGGGTTCCGTATGAGGATGCGTACATCGATCAATGGGAAATGCATCTCAATGAGCAAGCGCAAGCCATTGCAGACGACCTCAACAAAGATCCAAATATTGAAGTAGATGCCAACGAAGAAATTATAGCACTGATTGCCTATCTCCAAAGATTGGGCATGGATATTAAGAAAAGTGGAACACAAACAGCAAGCATCGAATAATCATGAGCAAGTTCGCTAAACAAGCTATGGCATCTATGGAGGGAGTAGAAATATTCCCTCTTGTCAGCCTACTGATTTTCTTTTCCTTCTTCATGCTCTTGGGCCTATATGTATGGAAAACAGATAAAAAGTTCTTCAATCAAATGGGTGAATTGCCATTGAAAAACGATCAAACACAAGACCAATGAAACGCAAGCTTATCTTTCTAGCTCTGAGTTTGGCAAGCTTTCCCGCCTTTGCCAAAGATGGGCGCGCCATTGTAGATTTCTTCTCTAATCCCTATCAATGGGGCTTTCTTGTCGCCTTACTCTTTTTAAGCCTATCGCTCCACGTTGTAAACAAGGCTTTAAATACCATTCGGGAAATTACTGCCCCAAAACCAGAAGTAGAACCTTCTGCCATTGTTGCTGAGGTGGCCGATAAAGAGAAGCCGAGAACCTTTATGCAGATTCTTACCAATGCTCAACCCATCGAAAAAGAGGCAGACATTCTACTCGATCACAATTACGATGGCATTCACGAATTAGACAATAGCCTCCCACCCTGGTGGCTATACGGATTCTATATGTCTATTGTCTTCGCCTTTGTCTATATGATTCGCTTTCATGTTATGGATGGACCTTCTTCTGCGGAAGAATTTCAAACGGCTATGGCTGAAGGTCAAGCAGAAGTAGATGCCTATTTAGCGTCGGCAAGCGATCTAGTAGACGAGAATAGCGTGGTGCTTCTAAGCAATGCGGGTAGAATTGCCTCTGGCAAGAAAATCTACCAAGCCAATTGTGTGGCCTGCCACTTAGCCGATGGAGGTGGATTGGTTGGACCGAACCTCACAGATGAATATTGGGTGCATGGAGGTGGTATTAAGGAAATCTTTTCTACCATCAAATACGGTGTCGCTGCCAAAGGCATGATCGCTTGGAAAGAGCAATTGAGCGCAGCCGCTATGCAAGAAGTAGCCAGCTATATTCTGACTTTACAAGGCACTACTCCAGCCGTTCCCAAAGATCCAGAAGGTGAAATCTGGAAAGATCCAATAAACGAAGCTGACACTCTTGAAGCAATAGAACCCATAGATTCTAGTGCCGTAACTGAACCTAGAACCGCAGCCATACAAGAATAATGTCAACTTCAGAATTCAATGGTACCGATCAGCCCAGCGATGAAAATAATTTTTACCGCGATGACGCTTTTAGAGATTCCATTGGAACTATAAGTGAAGACGGGAAGAGAAAATTCCTCTTCCCAAAAAAAGTAAGCGGTCGCTATATGAAGTGGCGCTCCGTAGTGGCCTATATTCTTCTTGCCGTTTTACTCATCGCTCCTTGGCTGCAAATCAACGGACAACCTTTCTTGATGTTCAATGTGCTGGAGCGCAAATTCTCCATCTTCGGCACTATATTTTGGCCTCAAGATTCCTTCCTCCTCGCGCTCGCTATGATCATAGGAATTCTATTTGTCATCCTATTTACCGTTATCTATGGTCGTGTTTTTTGTGGATGGATTTGTCCACAAACCATCTTCATGGAACATGTTTTCCGCAAGATCGAATACTGGATTGATGGCGATAGAGGTCAGCAAATCCGCCTGACTAATTTGCCTTGGAACGCTGAGAAGATTAAGAAAAGAGGATTGAAATACCTTGTCTTCTTTATCATCTCCTTCATCATTGGAAACACCTTCTTAACCTATATTCTTGGCAGCCCAGAATGGTTTAAACTCGTAAGCGATCCACCTGCCGAACATATGGGAGGACTAAGCGCTATGGTTCTATTTACAGGTATTTTCTTCTTCATCTTCGCCTGGTTTCGCGAGCAAGTTTGCCTTATTGTTTGTCCATATGGCCGTCTTCAAGGTGCCCTTCTCGACAGAAACTCTATCGTTATTGCCTATGATTACCTCAGAGGCGAAAAGCGCGCTCGATTTAAGAAAAACGAAGATCGCGAAGAAGCCAGTAAAGGAGCCTGCATCGACTGCAATCAATGCGTTGATGTATGTCCTACGGGTATCGACATTCGCAATGGCACTCAGTTAGAATGTATTAATTGTACAGCCTGTATTGATGTATGCGATAGCATTATGGATAAGACCCATCAAGAAAAAGGGCTCATTCGGTATGCTTCAGAAAACATGATTCACGACAAACAGAAGTTTCGCTTTAGCCCTAGGGTTATTGCCTATTCTGCTGTTCTCGTTGTGCTCATTACGGTGATGGGATTTCTCTTGAGAAGCCGAGAAAACATTGAGGCTACCATCCTTCGAAACCCTGGTATGCTTTACCAAGATAGAGGCGATAACAACTACAGTAATTTATACACTTTTAAAGTAATTAATAAAAGTGTGGAGGCTTTAAAGGTGGAAGTGAGAGTGATTGAACCTGAAGGATCTATCGAATTCATCGGAAAACCAGATATGTATATTAACATCCAAGAACTTGCTGAGGGAAGCTTCTTTTTATACCTGAATAAAAGTCAGCTTTCTGGTGCCAAAACAGACATCCTATTTGGCGTATTTGTAAATGGAGAACGCACCGAAACATTGGAATCTAACTTCAACGGACCTAAAAAATAAGCGATGAAATTCAATTGGGGACATGCTATTGTTTTAGTCTTGGTTCTCTTCGGACTATGGATTGGTACAATGGTGTATATGAGCGCACAACAGCGAATCGATCTCGTAACGGAGAATTATTACGATACCGAAAATGCCTATCAAGAACGGCAGTTGCGCAGCGAACGAGCAGATAAACTTAGCGAAAAAATGGAGATCAAGACCAGTGAAGGAAAGCTGAATCTCCAGTTTCCTTCTGACCTAAATCTCGAAGCCATAGAAGGCACGCTTACCTTTTATAATCCGCGAGATCAGCGCCTCGATTTTGAGCTTGCATTGCAAAAGGGCAGCTTAAGTCAGAGTGTTGATATTTCTAAAGTAGCCCGAGGTAAATGGACTATTAAAGTTGATCTACCGGGTGAGCAGGGTTATTATTTTGAAGAAACCTTATTTCTATAAATTACTATGAATCTCTGGATTGCCTTTAGTTTGGGTTTAGTTGGAAGTCTGCACTGTGCTGGAATGTGCGGGCCCATATCCCTCGCTCTTCCTATAGGCAAACGAGACGCTTGGGGAAAGTTCTTGGGAATTTCGCTGTATAGCCTAGGAAGAATACTTACCTATAGCCTCTTTGGACTCCTCTTCGGTTTATTCGGAAGAGGTCTTGCACTTGCCGGATGGCAGCAAGGAGTAAGCATTGCGGCGGGCAGCATTATGATTCTCTCTATTATCTTACCTTCCAAACTTACCCACCACTTTAAAATTACAGCCCCTATTTCTAGGCTTAGTCAAAGTCTTAGAGCACCAATGCTTCGCTTTATGCGCAAAGACAGCAATACCGCTCTCTTCGGATTTGGTCTTCTAAACGGTATGCTTCCCTGCGGTCTTGTTTATATAGCCATTTTGGGAAGTCTTGCTAGTTCTCATCCATTTCAAGGAGCAGTATTCATGGGACTATTTGGTTTGGGAACCGTGCCTATGATGGGTACCATTATTGCCGCCAGTCAATGGGTTTCTGGAAACCTACGTGCTCGCTTTCGCAGATGGATTCCAATTTTTGTTTTGCTCGTAGGAGCCCTTTTTGTTCTGCGTGGTTTGGGAGTAGGTATTCCCTATCTCAGCCCTCCGAATGGAGCCTTAGCCGTTGAACAAGAAGCTTCTTGTCACTAGCCTTATCGCAATAGTAATTTCCATTTATTATTTAAAAGCAAATGCTTTTATTGGCCTATTTTTTACTTGGATGTAATGCTTCAGATGAAGAATCTACCTTCCCAAAAAACTACTTTTTAGGAATGCCAAAGCGGTATTGCAAACCAGTTAATAAGAACCGCTGTGAACCCGAAACACCATACTCTCCTCTGAGCGCCCAATGCTTATTGAATTGGAAATTGAAACCCAATTGAACGGTAACAGCTTGAATCATTTCTTTTTGGATGAAGTAATTTATTTCTGTTGTAAAGATTTCGCTCTCGTTTGCGCGTTCTTGCAAATCGCGTAGGAATATGTTCTGGGCAAGCAATTTCGCAATTTCACCAGCATCGGTTATAGGATTCAAGCCGGCAATTTCGTCTTCATTAGATTGAACCTTACCGTCTACACCTGTATTTAATTCGTCTTCTAAACCTGGAAATACCTCATCGAAGTTGATGGAACCATCGTTTCCATTCGAACCCACAAAATCGCGATACATCATTCCAAAATAGGGCGCGAAAAACATCTCGGGTTTGTTTTTGAAATTAATTCTGTATCCCGCTCTAGCGGAAACCGTTAAATACCCTACTTGTTGATTCAGTAATTCTGTGCTGGTTGCCGAGTAATTGAGATCCGAACTAAGGAAGTAGTTATCCCAGCCAAAAACTAAAGTGGTTCCAATTCCATATGCAATTGCATCAAACTCTACTTCAGAGCTAAACGCAGGTAATTGGAGAATTATATTGTTGGATGCATCTCTCCATGTAGGTTGCAATGTCACAGCCGTACCGCCCCTAACGGCCGAGAACAATCCGTACACATTCATAAAGGGTAAAACCCAAGCATCTGCCCTCCAATTCAATCCATTGGTTGTAGCCGATACTTCCTGGAAATTTAGTGTTTCGGCATTAATAATATCCGTGAAATCCTTTCCCCCTACTGTCAATTCAAATTCAGTGATTCCAAGTTCGATATAGGCATTCACATGATTTATATTCACGCCAAGAGGCAATTGCAATTGATCTCCATAGCCTCTTTCGAAGGCTTTCTGGCCAAGGAATGGAAGTCTGTACGGATAGCTTCCCTCTACTTTAAGAGAGTCCGGTTCTTTGACGGGCTGAGCGAAAGAAATTCCATAGGCGGCAAGTACTGCAAAACAACTAAATAATACATTCTTCATTGGGCTATCCATTTTCCTTTTTCCACTGCAAAATTAAAATATGAGGTCAAGTTGCTCGAAAGATATTACTTCTGGGCAGTGTGAATTAGAATACACCAAAATATCTAAAAGCAAAATCAAGGATTTAGCACTATACCACTTCGGCCAGCTCCATTCATTTGCACCCTTAGATTGCCCCCAGATACGGATTCCTCAAAGCAATATAGCCATTACAACTACCCAAATGCAGTCGTTTCTATAGTATCCAATATATTTTCTCTACCTATAAATAGCTAAGCTGGAAATACGCCCTCATACTATAGGGCATTCTCTATATGTCTCAGATGATGTAAGCATGTCAAGAATACAATCCGATGGGCTCTGCCATGCTGAATTGCGGATTCGATTCTGGATGAATATACATTCTATAGAGCTGGTCTACGCCTAAACTCCTTAATATCAAGACCCATTTCGCATGCACAGCCGAAATAATTTGCATTGAAGGATTTAGATCATCTTCATTGGAGTCTATACGTTTTGCCCATTCCGCTTATAAATAGGGTCTGATAATGGGAAGTTCTTCCGTCAGAGCGAGCTTGAAACGAATTAAGCTATTCCTATGACTGTATGCACAATGATGCAGTACTTGCACAATAGACCAAGATGCCGGTCTATACTTCTACTCCAACTGTTCAAAACGGAGTTCCTCCGCTAAAAGGGCTGGCCTCCTCGGAAAGAGTTCAAGTATTTCTATCCATTCTAAGAGCTCATCAACATTCGGAGCTCTATTGAGTTTGGCTGAATCTATTTCAAACAGCCGTGTACTTTCAGACAAAATAACAGAATGCTCTTTATCTAAAATAGATTAAACATTCACTTTCTGAAATGCTTAATCCATCACAAACTTGCAACCCGCTGTTATGATACTAGACCTAGAAATTGTATTCCTATTGTATTGATACAATTTAACGTCAATACTTTTTAACCCAAATTTCCAGATATGTGCTTTCGCAAAAATATCTGTGTATGAAACTCCGAATCCAAATTGATTGGCTTGGTATTCGGAAAGGTCGTAGTCTGATGTGTAGAACGTATCTATGGAGGTTGCAACTTCATAAGGATTAAAATAATCCGATGCCGTTTGATTGTAGAATCTATAGGATGGATAGAGTGTAAACTTATATGAAATCTTTATGGGCAGCTCAATGCTAGCCGTATGCGAAGTGGTTTTCCAATCGGAAAAATAGTAGCGATAAAATGTTCTAACATTCAGTATTTCATTGATGTACCAATTCAATCGTCCACCTGCTTTTACTTTAAATCTTAAGCAGCGTGATAATTCCGGAAGTCACCCCCTTTGATTTGAGAAGCGCTTTCGCCCTATCGGCTGCATAGCCTTTTCCTATGGCACCAAAACCGATTTTCATCCCTTCCATTTTGAGAAATACCGTGCCTTCCTTTTTATCTAGAATGATGTTCTGAAAACCTACTTTTTCTACGGAGACTTTTATTTCTCCTTCTGAAGGCATAGCAGACATACTGCCATCAAACCTCCATATTCTATCAATAGATACGTAGCTTATATCGAACGCACCATCGGTCAGCTTTGAAATGCCTTTTGCTCTTTCAATTAAATCGAAAAGCTATTTATCAACCTTTACAGCCTTTATTCCAGCATTTCTGTTAACGGCAGAGGTTTGTGAATGGGCATCCCTAGAGAAAATGAGTTCTACAATTCTTGAAATTTCAGCTACTGTTATGTCTATGTATTTGTTTGCCTAGATAAAATCGGTTGCGACAAGCGTAATTTCAAAACCACAACCCATTAATTTGAGTGTTCTTTTATAGGGTTGTTGTGCCGAACATAGAATCTAAAATAGAATACCGAATAAAGCAACTAAAGCGTTGGCTCTAGATTGTCCACTCATTCAATTCTTCAATATAATCTTCCGCTGATGTTTTCTTATAGCCGGTTTCTCCCAGCAGCTTTCCTTCTGAATCAAGTAGTACTATAAATGGCAATACACCATTCTTATTGTAAGATTCAGGCAATTCTGAATTTGCAGTAGCCTGATATTCAGGCAATGCATTTTTCTTTCTTTTCAGAAAATCGGTTTGCAGCAACACATAATGTTCATTCGGACATACACATGCATCCATCAACGCTTGTACAATTTTTCTATTGCTGCCCATGAGCCGCTCTTCATTTCAACCTTCTAAACTTGAATGGGGGGGAATTCGCATTCGCCCGTTTCAAAACAGAGATCCTGCTTGCGCAAATACTGCTTCGGTAAAACCAATACTCCTACGATTTAGAGATGCCTTTATATTCTAGAAAAAGAGAATATGCTCTTTGCTATCCATTTCCTTTTACAACGAATACTCCCAAATATGAGCGGCTCTAATCCTATCAAAGTTCATTCATTTCTGAGGGAAATAGAATAGGAAAGTAATTTTTTCTCGAACCATCCGTGCGGATATACGATCTAATTTACATTACTCCAACACCCTCTACTCTTAAAAGAAATTGTGTCTAAGCTTCCAATGCTAATCATTGCCTTTCTTGAAATCATAAATGACCACAACGGTCATAACATATTGAATACCAACGGCAGGGGAAATATCATCTATAATTTTATCTACTCCCAATTCAGCTTCAACTCCATCATAATAAAAGGTCTTTTCCTTTCTGACTTCTTTTTGGATGTAGTTGCTTAAATAATGGGTATTCACAACTGAGCTCTCAAATGCCTCATTGTATTGTTTATATAAATTCTTGGGATAATATATTTTGAAGTTTTCAGATCCCAATCTGAAACGCCCTGACAGCTTAACCGAGCTGTTTTGTTCAAACAATGCTTTTCTTTTCTGAATCATTTTTAAGGCTTCTGCGAAAAGAACTTCATTTACCAATTCTATATCCTTACTTACATAATCCACTTTTATAATGTCAAATATTTCCTGCTCTGAACAATAACGTATTATCTTATCTATACTCTGAAGGTCGTTGATCTTAATAATAATATTCTTTCTAATATTAAAGCCGTCGAAATATTCGATAATTTCTCTATCCACTATTTTATGATCGTAGATTTTCGTCTCTGATATAAAATCTATGTAATAATCATTTTTGCCAATGCCCAGTCCTTTTAACCTTCCAAGAACATTGTCAATTCTTAAATCTATATTTTTATTCGCTTCTATTACCGTCTTTTCGGTTTGATGCACTCCAATGCTTATCAAATAGTGATCTGCCTTTTGATTCAATAAAACAGTAGATGTAACTATCAAAGTACTATCCGTTGAATAGATGCCAGTGGTTTGAACTGGATTCCTATTGTGGCTATTGGATTGATTCTGATATACTTGATTTCCGCCTATTTGAGCATTTAACATAAACCCGCCCAATATAAATACAAGAGAAATCAGTTTGCTTATTCTAGTTTTCATTTACTTTCTTTTAATAATGACTATCGCTGCACTAAACAATTTACACACTGGATTTATAGTGAAAGATTCGCATGAACAATCGAATTGAAATTAGACAGGGGTGGTAAGCAGCCTAAAGAGAATTGCGCATCAACACACACTTTAGGCCCCATATTCTTTCTTCCCCTAGCGCTCTATTTACTGAGTTTCTCTTTTGAATACAGCAACAGATGGTCCATATAAATCAGTATCAATTGAGTTAAAGGGAGGGCAACTATCGTTCCAATGAATCCTCCAAATACATATATCCAAAGCGTAAAAGACAATAGAACGATGGCCGAATTCATTCCACTTACGCTCTTCATGATCTTATCAAAATAGACCGTTTCTTCCAGAATCGAGATTAATATAAATACGAATAACAGAATCCCGAAGTATAAAAAGAAGCTCGTATGATTCTCCATCGAAAGCACCCAACATCCTATTCCAACTATGGGAAGACTTAAATAATGATAGTGCGCCGCATAGGATAAAATTCCAGTTAAGATTCCTAGAATAATAGCACCAGGCAGATCCATTACAGTGAAAGCAATGATCAAAATAATTGTATTTATAAATACCACCTTCGACCTTTGTTTAAAATAAAGAATAAAAGTATTATTGAAATCCATCAGTATTCCTTCCAATCTTCTATTTACTGGCTTTATATTGATAAGGTATTTGTCTAATTTTCCTTCAAAATATGGATATGAATACATAATAATTACAGCGTACAAAATTGTATAGATAAGCATATAAAGCGAGGACCATGATTCCACGGGTTCGGAGTTCTCTTTTTCTTCGCTGGAATTTTCAAAAAAAGAATAGACACTTTCGATTGTCGACATCAAGTCTTGCTTATTTTCCTCTGTATTTAAGTTAGATAAACTTTTTATTTGGGTTTTTATCGAATCACTTCCATTTCCACGATCAAACAGGCCTATGATGCTGCTTTTTATTTCTTCTATTCGTTGATTGTTTTCATGTGAAAATGTTTCAACCGAGCTAATAAGACGTTTGCTGTCTTTAATCAAATGCCCTCCAAAAAAGAAAAATATTCCAATAAACATCAATGCAAGAGGAAGGAGAAAACTTGTGATGGCCAAGTATCTGTTTCTAATCTTCTTTTGAATTTTTAGAATCAGCGGGTTTAGTAAATAGGCTATGAAAATGGCAAAAACAAAGGGGAGTACTATTTCACCAATTACTTGCAGTAAAAATAGAATTGCCAACAACGAGAATCCTCCAATTAGATAGGACTTATTTTTTTCAGTCAAATTCATTCCGCTTCCGATTTAATACTAAAGTGAGTGCATGGATAAAGTGATCTCGTTTTTATCGCTTCCAAAATTTGATCTACAGCTAGTAGGACCTTTTAGAAAAGATTGACGCAAATATATCCTTCTAGTTGTATTCAGTATTCCAGAAATCCGAAACCATACTAATCAGGGCCTATTCGTAGCTGTGGATGTTCTTTTCCTCCTCGCATTTGTTGGCTTTGTCTATTTGGTATGGCCTAGATAACGGGTATAGTCCTCATAAATCTGCCCATATTCACGGCAATTCAATTGGCTCGTTGCACAAGCATAATAAAGACGTGTGGCACACAAACAATCGAGATCCAAATCCGTGCATTTGCTCTATCCCCAAAATAGCATCGATCACAAAAAGCCCTGAACTGCTTTCCATTTCTTTAAAATGAACTTTCTGTTTCTGTAGTCTCATTATCGAGCCAATCAATCTATCTTATTTCAACTCTATATTTCTCCATATTATTTTACTTTATGCAGAACTGTGCAGTAGATTTAACATAGAAGGATGACAGCGTCTAACCACCGTTTTTAATCCCAACAAAACCCAATAAAGATTGTCCTTTAAATCCATTTGAATAAAGACATCATTTCCAATTGCAAGAAAAGACAATAGTGAAAATTCTCAAAACACGAATAATTCTTCATTTGCTTGTTCCCAATTACAGTAAATTTTTTATTTTGCTTTTCACAATCATACTTTAATTTTGTAAAATGAATATTTTAAGTGTCTTTCCAGTATTAAGTGTGATTTTTGGACTGGTCCTAATCGTTTTTATTCTATTTAATAAATTTGGACTCGGAAAGAACAAAGAAATACGGTATGTCTTATCTTCCTTACTGTTTATTTATATAATTACGGCATTAGACTATCAACTTTCTATCACCAACCAAATACCTGCAACCTATTCGGGAATCACTTACTTTTTTTATCATTTTACAGGATTGTTATTTTACTATTTCATCGTTCTTTACACCAAGTCTGAAATAAATATTAAAAAATGGCTGCCTATAGTTGTTGCTTATACCCTCCTCAGAGTTCTCGTCTTTCTCCCTTTTGATCATGATCAGAATTTACAAGATTTCGTAGCAGCATTAGAGACTTCAAACTACGGAATATTCGTATTATTAGAATATATTTTTGTGAGTTCTATCAATATAGCACTCATGTTTCTTGCCTACAAAAAACTGAAAAATGCACCATTATTCATTGAATTAAATGAAAGTCAAAAAATCCATTACCAGTGGATTAAGATTATTATAGTCACAATTATACTTATGCAAATTGTAGTTTTTGTGACCACCATTCTAGGTAGTTTAGACATTGGTCATTTTAACTTTTATCTAAAATTCGAAACACTTATCTATTCGATATTCTTCTTCATATTCGCATTTTCAATAATGCATTTTCCCGTATTTGCATATTCTGGCAACTTTGAAGATCTATCCAATGCTACTATTGAAAAATATGCAAAGTCATCATTATCTGATTCTTTGGATCTTTTTGAGAAAATAAAAGCTATAGTAAATGAGGAACAGATGTATTTAGTCTTCGATTTAAAATTGAATATCGTCGCTGAAAAATTAAATCACTCCATTCATCATATATCACAGGCTATTAACCAGAACGCCAAAATGAGTTTTCCAGATTTTATCAGCAGCTTCAGAATTGAAGACGCTAAAAAGAAACTCATGGAGCCTAAACCAGATACAATATATTCGATTTCCTTAGATGTAGGTTTTAATAGCAAAGCTGCTTTTTACACTGCTTTCAAAAAACACACACAAATGACTCCTACCGAATTCAAAAATTTTCATAAGTCTCAAGATTGATATAACTTACTGATTATAAAGTTATTAACTCTAGTAAAAGTGTCTTCCCGATAAAGAGAGACACTTTTTTTGTTTAGAATTATAGGGAGAACCATTCCAATGGGGACGCCAAAATATATTTGCCCCATCAATTATAAACGAACAAAAACAATTCCAATGAAAATTGAATCTAAAAACTTCAAAACGGGTATGAGAGCAATACTCATTATAAGTTTTTTAAATATTGCAAGTCCGTTGCTCATGTCTATGGGAAACAGAACAAATACTCAACAAGAGAAAGCAAATACCTTATTCGATACATGGTATCTCCACACCTATGTGGTCAATGGCGAAAATTATCCACCAGACAAAAAGGAAAACGACGACTATCTCCTTTTTAAAGAAGACTTGACCTTTATTTCAAAATCAGAAGGCATAGAAGAAAAAGGGACTTTTCTCTTAAATACAAATGGTGCTTATGTCTTAATGACTTCTGAAAAAGGTGAAAAGATAAAAGCATACATCATATCAATATCAGAGAAATCCTTAATACTGAAGTATGATATTGATGAACTTAGGGATATCGAAGTTCATTATAATAAAAACTCATCTAAATCATAAACTATGAAAGAATGTATTAGTCTACTATTGGTTGTTTTTAGTTTTTGTCCATCTTTTTCACAGACAACTATAGATTTAAAACCAGTTCTTTTCGTCATTACGAATCAGAATTTTTACATAGACAACGTTATAGACAATCGTCAAGATCTGCACCTTGGAGTTATAGAAGATGATTCTAACAAGCAAGTGAAACTACATTTTGAAAACGGTACTGCAGCAACAATAAAAAAATTTATGGATGATGCTCTGCCTAAAACAGCTGATAGAGTTCCGATAACTTTAAGGGTTAATCAATTGAAAATTGAAGAAGCACAAACAAGTATCGATAAGAGAACGGCAAGAGTTTATATTGAACTTCAATTCTATACGGAAAACGGAGAAGAACTCTATAAAGTCGTTCATTATGAAGAAGAAATTTTTCCAATTTCGAGTTTAACGGAAATCTACGAAACCCACGAACAAAGAATCCGAGCAGGATTAGAATACTGCATATGGAGCTTCATTGATGCACAAAAAGAAAATTCAACCCATGATCTGCTAAAAGAGGGAATACTGGATACCGATAGTTCAACCAAAAATGCATCCACTTATGAAACCTATATACCTTTAGGTAAGTGGATTAATATGCTAACATTCAAAAGGGTGACAGATAGATATAACCAGGGTTGGAACGTGGCTTATACCGGGTTTTCAGACAATGACAAAGACCTTATAATTCCTTTTATAATAGCTTATGGGCAAACGCGAGCTAAATCAGATATAGTAAAAGAGCGTGAGTATAATTCTGTTGATTCGTATGCCTTAGGTTTTGGATTCAATGGCTTGATTAAAATAACGCCCGGCGTTTATGTGGATCTTGGTTTAAATGTACCCGTCGGAATGGAAGTATTAAGAGATTTGGAAAACAAAAAATCAACCAACTTTTTAATAGGTATCAGCGCAAATCAGGGAGTGAAATTAATTCCTTGGAAAGATTTTGGCATTGTCATTGGCGCTGGTATTTTTCAACGTTGGCAAACGTCTAAAGTCATCAATAGAAATTTTGGATTTGCATTGGAAATCGGAGTTAATTTTTAAATGCATTTTCTCTCCCGAACCAAAATGATCATTCACAACGAATTTCAAACTTTTACAAAATGAGTTTTACACGACTAATATCCTTATTTGAAGGCTCACAAATAATGACCTTCATTGCCTATTTTTTTATATTCAATCTAAGCCTCATTTTTATTGAAATATTGACGGATTTTATCACTTCAAAAAAAAGAAGGTGGAAGGATACTGGTGCTAATTTCCTAATTTTTATAATCAACCAGCTCCTAGAAAAAACAGTGATTGGTTCCATTGGAGTTATCTGCTTAATGCCCTTTCACTGGCTTACTCCACTTTCTATACCCATGAATGTATTCACTTGGGTTCTTGCATTTCTTACTGCAGACCTAACCTATTATTGGATGCATAGAATAGAGCACGAACATAGAATTTTATGGGCTTTGCACAGTGTCCATCATTCTTCTAAAGACTATAATTTAAGTGTTTCATTTAGGTTGAGCATTTTGGAGGGCTTAATAGAATGGATTTTTTTAATACCAATGATACTCATCGGTTTTAGTCCTTTTCAAGCTATAGTCGGCCTTATTCTAGTAGCGCAATTTCAAACATGGATACATACCGAACGTATTGGAAAACTCGGTTCGCTAGACAAAATTTTTAATACTCCGTCTGTACATCGTGTGCATCACGGCTCGAATAAAAAGTACTTAGATAAAAATTATGGCGGTTTTTTGATTATTTGGGATAGAATATTTGGAACCTATCAAAAGGAAGAAGAAAAAGTTATTTATGGCTTAACCAAAACTATAAATACAAATAACCCTCTGCTTATAAATGTCGTAGAATTTAAGAGCATAATAAAAGATCTTAAAAAGTGCAATTCGTGGAAAGATCGTTTTAAGTTACTCTTTGGAAATTTATCATGGAGACCTGCATATTTCAAGGATGAATAAAACAATACAAATTCATCAAATCACATTTTTACAAACTGAAAAAATACAATGAAACAAAGAATAATAGGAATAGACGTAGCAAGAGCATTAGCTGTTATCGGAATGATAATCGTTAATTTTAAAACTGTTTTTGGATCTGAAGGGGCAAAATGGGTCAAGTTTTTTGCCGGCATTCTTGAAGGGAAAGCAGCCGCGTTATTCGTCGTTTTAGCAGGTATTGGTCTTGCCTTAATCACGAATTCTGCTGTCCGTAATAAGGATGAAGCGAAATTAAAAATTGCTCGACTCAGAATAGCTAAAAGAGCTTTTTTTCTGTTTATTCTTGGAATTTCATATATCGCAATTTGGCCAGCCGATATTCTACATTTTTATGGGATTTATATGGCAGTAACACTAATACTCTTAACTCGAAAAGAAAACACAATCCTCATTTCAGGTATCCTTATAATTCTAGCGTATCCCATTCTTATAACATTTTTTAATTACGAGACAGGTTGGAATTTTGACACCCTAGATTATCAAGATTTTTGGACGTTTAAAGGCTTTGTTAGAAACCTTTTCTTTAATGGCTTCCATCCCGTAATTCCTTGGACTGCTTTTATGCTCTTTGGTTATTGGTTCGGGAAACAAGATTTACAGAATGACAAATTCGTAAAAAAAACATTCTGGATGAGTAGCATCATTTTTATTTCTATTCAAGTGGTGTCTTATCTGTCTATCTACATTTTATCTGAAGGAAACAAAGAAGCTGCTTTTGAACTCACTGAAATTTTTGGAACGAATCCAATGCCACCGCTACCCATCTATATGTTCAATGGTATTGCTATTGCTTTTGCAATAATTTCAGCCTGCATACTCATTGCCAAGAAATTTGAAAACAATTTCATCATTGATGCTTTAAATAAAACCGGACAATTAGCATTGACCTTTTATGTAGCACACGTTATTATTGGAATGGGGGTTGTTGAAGAGATAAACCCTTCAAAAATGGGAAAATATACTGTTGAATTTTCAGTGATTTATGCATTAGCATTTAGTTTGCTGTGTATCCTATTTGCAATAGTGTGGAGGAAATATAAAAAATCTGGACCCTTAGAATGGATTATGAGAAAGCTGACGGATTAAAATTAATATGAAAATAGTATGATCGAAAACGGTCTATTTAGCCCTTATAGCCCATTGAAATAATCAATAGATACAAGAAATTAATTCTTTAACTTTTTAGTGATCTACACTAAGCTCTCATAGAGCCATTTCTAAATATCGAGAAATGGCTCCATTTAAAAGAAGCCCTTTTCAAGAGAATTACATACGTTCAATAACGAATTCAAATTTGTAATACGAGAACAAAAGCCCTAAACTATCAAAGAAAAAAGCCCGCTAAGAGGCTGAAGAAGCAAAAATCAATTGGGCTAAAGAAAAAAGGTTCTTCGCTCTAGAACTAGATTGCTGCATATAGATGGATAATTCTTATTCTCAAAAGGATGGGAGACGGTATCGCCTTCACCTTCATCGATACGCATCGACATTCAACTTCAAAAGGTACGATAAAGGGACATAGTTTACAAAGTTAAAGGGATATGGTTTACACTTTTTTAGGAGGTGATTTGAGGTCAAAATCAGCTTATCATGCCTTGGAAAGTAAAAACAACAATGGAACAAAAGATTGAATTTATCTGTGAATGGCATACAGGAAAATACAGCATCACGGAATTATGTCGGAGTTTTGAAATCTCCAGGCCAACGGCGTATCGATTGATTGAAAGAGTTGAAAGATTGGGTTTTGAAGGTCTCAAAGAGCAGTCTAGATCTCCCCAAAGACACCCTAACTCTACACCTGAAAATATTGTTCCATCTTTAGTCGTTCCTGATAGACTTTACGAAGTTTTAGAAAATGAGTTTTGGATTTATCCTTGTCAAAAATAATTTGATAATGGAAAGCACCTACCAAAGGGTGGTATCTCGTTATTGTTTAATAATAATATTAGTAAAGAGAGGATAAAGCTTATCACGTCAGAATGGTAAGTCTTTCTTGGAGCAATCGTACAAAATTCATATCCTTTTGATTTTTTAAGCTTAAACCATGGAATCTTTGATAAAGCATTACAGAATAAAACACCTTATTATATAAAAAAGACAAAAACAATTGAAGAATGTGAAAAACTCATTATTTTTCACTTCTATCTAATTAGAAACGGAGTAATTGGAATCCCACATTCAATACTGATGAGTTTAATGTTCTTATCTATTTTAAAAAATTCTTTAATCTAGAAAATAGTGATGGATTAAAAAACAGAATTAAACATCTAGGAACTATACAAAATATTAATATAAGAGTAAATCAATTTTATAACAATACATTTTACGATTCCAGTAATTATTTCATTCTTTTAGAATCAATCATTCATAAATTAATGGGAGACGTTAAGGTTTCACGCAAATCTAAAATCTGCAATAATGTGATTAAACTAAATTCAAGTTTTATTGATAAAATCAATATTCTTATTGAAAATAATGAATTGAAAACTGATAATGGTCAACTCTTAATCCAAGCTTTTAATCAAAGCTTTTAATCAAAATGACAAAAGCTTCCGACCAAAGGGAGGATTCGTTCAATAAAAAACAAACGCAAGTCCGCTTTAATACCTTTCCGGTTGGCTTTCACTGTGGAAAGAGAAACCTTTCATTTCTTTGCAAAACCATGGAGAAAGCCCGCCCAGTGTCTATTAAAACTGAAAATCGAAATATGAAAGCCGTTTTTTCACCAATTGGAATAATGATTCTGCAAATCATTGTATTTATGATCTATAGATATTTTGCTTTCAAACAAGAAAGTGCTCAAACTCATAAATTGAGATTTGGAAGAATTCTTCCTCTTCAGGAAAGAATAGAAGATAAAGAAGTAGAGCCTAAAGAAAAAGCAAATTAGATTCATGAAAATATCGCAGGGAAAAGATGAATCCCAACTGAAAATTAAAAACCTAAAACTCAGAATTCCAATAAAATGAAAAGCCGCATTATAATAATCTCCTTTGTACTCACTTATTTCTTTATCAGCAGCTTCAACCTTCAAGCGCAAGACAAAGTCCTGCAAGAGCTCGAAGAAATTGCTATTATTGATCAGAAAATAATGATGCCAATGCGCGATGGTATTCGTTTAGCAACGGATATATACCGACCAAAAACGGATGAAAAGGTGCCTATTATTTTTTCGCGAACGCCTTATAATTTTAACTCTTGGGGAGATGGAAAACAAAAATTACGAACAGCACAAAGAGCCTTAGAAGCCGTGAAAAGAGGGTATGCTTATGTTGTGCAAAATGAACGTGGCCGGTATTTTTCAGAAGGCGAATGGGATATTTTAGGGGTCCCGTTAACCGATGGCTATGATGCATTTTCTTGGATGAAAGATCAATCTTGGTCCAATGGTAAGATCGGAACTTTGGGTTGCTCTTCTACTGCCGAATGGCAGATGGCTGTTGCCGCTTTAGACCATCCTTCGCATGCAGCAATGGTGCCTCAAGGCTATGGTGCCGGTGTGGGCAGGGTTGGCGACATTAACGAACAAGGAAATTGGTATCGCGGAGGTGTTGAACAAATGCTATTTATTTCTTGGTTATACGGTGTAGAGCACGATAAATTCAAACCGCGCATTCCAGCTGGAGCCACTCAAGAAGATTTGATTCGAATTTCCAGATTTTACGATTTAGCACCTGAAAATCCACCCGTAGATATGGCTGAGGCGCTCAAGCATTTACCTATTCAGGATATCCTGAAAAATATAAATGGGAAAAATGAGATTTTCGATAAAATGATAGTCCGAAAACCAAATGACGACGCTTGGTTTAATGGAGGGCTTTATCATGATAATATGGAAATTGGAGTCCCAAGTTTTTGGTTTACTTCATGGTATGATGTGTCTATAACTCCCAATCTAGCTTTATTCAATCATGTTCGAAATAATTCGAAAGATGCCAACATTCGAGACAATCAGTACTTAATAATTGCTCCAACTTTACATTGTGCTTATACTCGAGCCACCGAAAATACAGTGGTTGGCGAACGCAGTGTTGGCGATGCAAGACTGAACTACGAAGAGCAAGTTTATGCTTGGTTTGATTTGTGGCTAAAAGGAGAACCAAACGACTTTATTGAGAAAACACCTAGGGTGCAGTATTATACAATGGGAAGCAACCATTGGCAAGCATCGGAAACTTGGCCTCCAAAAGAAGCCAAATTAACAACCTACTATTTAAGCAGTAATGGCAATGCCAACAGCTCTTTTGGAGATGGACAATTAACTAGCTCGAAAGCAGATTCTGATAATCCAGATAGTTTCACATATGATCCTATGCAACCCGTACCATCCTATGGCGGCAATGTATGTTGTACAGGAAATGCTATTAAAGGAGGTGCTTTCGATCAACAGCAAATGGAAACCCGAAATGATATTTTGGTTTATACTACTGAGATTTTAGAAGAAGGCGTCGAAATTTCAGGCTTTATTGAATCTACCTTATATGTGTCTTCAGATGCAAAAGACACTGACTTTACTATTAAACTTATCGATGTATATCCAGATGGAAAGGCATATAATTTGGATGAAACTATACAGCGTATACGATATCGTGAAGGCTATGACAAAGAAGTGTTTATGGAGAAGAACAAAGTCTATAAAGTAGATTTAACACCCATGTCGACCAGTAACTTCTTTAAGAAAGGACATCGTATACGCATTGAAATATCCAGCAGTAATTTCCCTCGCTTTGCCCGTAATCTGAATACAGGAGGCAATAACTACGATGAAAAAGAAGGGGTGATTGCTCATAATAAGGTGCATCATTCTTCAAAGTACAGCTCACAAATAAGGCTTCCAATCATTGCTGATTAATTAATGCTAGATAAATTACTCAAAGCTAAAGAGCTCATATTTTTATTGGAAATCATCGCTTTATATATTGAATAAACCAAAGGCCAACAACGAAGGATTTGTTCTACCGATAGGCTAAGAATGAATCTGTAGTTGGCGAATCCAGTGCCGCCATTTTGCACCTATAAGGAAAACGATTTTCTGGATTTGATTGGGTAAGGAGTGCATTGCAAAGAGATCTATATTGGACTTTATTTACAATGAAGCTGTTCGACCTAAATGCCAATTTTACTCAAACGTTGCCTTCAAGCATAGCTGACCATACCAATAAAAAACTGAAATAATTCAAATGACACAAGAAGAACTATCGCGATTAACAGATCAGGAGCTCTCAGACAGAGCAAAAAAAATGAAAAAAACTTCCATTACCAATGCGGTATTAATTGGATTTGTGGTTGGAATAATAATTTATAGCATCGTAAAAAAGAGTGTTGACTTTTTTACATTGATCCCTTTGATTTTTATCTACAAGGTTTATAAAGATTCTAAAAACAACAATGGCCTGGAAGAGGAACTGAAAGCACGAAAGTTGAAATAAGCAACGACCTCGAATTGTAAAATTCTACAAACCAGAAGAAATGGCTGGTTAATTGCAAAACTGAAAAGGATGAATAGACACTAGCGAATGAGTGCAATTAAATACAAATTCTTCTTTTGCAGAGGAGGACCCATTCTATATAATAGATAGCATCATATCCCTAAGGCCAAGGTTTCAAATAGAAAAATCAATAAGAGACCATCAAGCTTTGAAATAACTTTTATACTGCCATACTCTAGGCAAGAACGAAAGCAGTAAAACCGGATAGAAGAGTATATCCGTAATACTGTTTCCCGTTGAGAAATGTATATTATCCTCAATGATGGTGCTTTTTCCTGCAGCGCGTAAAATGTGCTTATGCTTCCACTTTTTTAGTGGGAAAGGTAACTTTCTGCCTTCATCAATAAAATAGCAAAGGTCTTCAGCGATTCCATCTTCGGTTATTTCACTTACCCACTCACCAGCAAGAGGCAACTTTAGATGCACTATATCTCCTTTCTTTGATCCGCCAAACTCAATCAATTGAGCACCTGGTGGCAATAAGTATTGAAATAAATCACGATCAAACCGATCGTATACCTCCGCCAAATCTCCTATTACCTTAGATCTTAATGTGATATTCATCATGGCGATTAACTACTTCAGGAGGACATTGTTCAAAAACACAAACACGAATTTAAGACTATATTCAGAAGTGATAGTGGCTGTTGAAATCCACACCTTCATAACGCGTATTTTTCCGATTGAGATCGTTTTTAAGAAAGCGCAGACCTTCTTATCCATTTTACTTTGAGGATTTGTTCTAGGCTATCCACATCGGATGAAAACCTGAGCTTGGCCATGTAATTTTGGAATTGTATTTCTCGGTTTATCGAGCTGTATTGCTGTACGCATACGCTTTTCTCAATTTGCTTCAACTAATTTTGAACCGCTAAGTCAATGCCCTCATGCACATGAATACTTGATATTGAGAACTCCCTTGTCTTCAATTTCAAGGGTTTAAACGGCCTTTAGGCACAAAAAATAAATGAGCATCTCAGATTATTGCTTCAGAAAGCATATTTTAGAAGCAGACTAAGCTGCGTGCTGCTTCGCAGTGATTGCGCACATTTTAAAAAAAAGAGGGTGTTGCGAAGGCTTGCTGTTTTCGCGCATTCAAATAACTGAAATATGAAAACTTTGAATTTAGTATTCGGGGCCGTTCTTATTTCTCTATCCATAATGTCATGTGATAAAGACGATGACAAGCCTTTAATCTCTTGCGACAAACAAGTGGTAATAAGTGCGGAAGAATACAATACGGGCCCAAACCACGCACTGACCATACATAATTTGGTATTAGATGGGGCTTGTTTAAAAATCAATTTTAGCTCAGGTGGATGCAATGGAGACAGTTGGGAGTTGGGAGTTGAAACTGATTGACTCTGAATCTATCCTTAAATTCTATCCACCACAAAGAAATATAAGGCTATCACTAAAAAATGAAGAATTATGTCAAGCCATTATCACAAAGGAAATGTCTTTTGATGTTACTGGATTACAGGTAGATGGAAATACAGTTTTACTAAATAGCACAAACTCCGACGATCAAATTCTATACGAATACTAGTGAAAACGGCTTCCATAATAAACACAATGCATCCAGCAGTTTATGCTATAAATATGGATGTTACCAATAGATGCTGGTTAGAATTAGATCACCACATTAAAAACGTAATTCTAAACTAAAGGAATTCCGACTGACTAATTTTTCCGTATTTCACATCGACTTTAATATTTTAAAAAAAAGAGAAATGAATTTATTTAAAAACACGGTGTTTCTTTTAGCCACATTTTCAATAATGGGTTTATCATCCTGTAAAAAAGAAGACTGTTCGCCTCCGCCATTAACTGAAAATATAATCGGGACATGGAGGTCTTACTTAACTGGGAGTGCGGTACAATTTAAAACAGACGGCACCTATGACGATGCGGATGACGCCCTTTTTGGAGTAGTGATCAACGGTGAAATCTACAATTATAGAACCTATGTCATTAGCGGCAATACACTCCTTTTAACTGTAGCTCCATCTGATAGTGTCATTGGATCTTCCGCAGAATTTGAAGTGACACAAAATGAATGCGATGAAATAAAATTATCTGTCGAATTCTTTGGTATCCCTTTTATAGAGACTCTCGAAAGAAGATAATACCCCTAAAGACCGCAGTAGATAAATATGCCATTCTACTATTTCGTAGTCTATATGAAAAAGAGGATCTGAATTTCAATCCGATCTAATCGGTTTAAGAAAACATTCGCGCATTCTGTTGGCAAGTCTATTATTGCTAATCATCATCTAGGTGAAAGAGTGAAAATAAGGTTTGTTGGGCAGCAACTTATTTTGGATAATTGTTCTTTCACTTGCAGCATACTGCTTCGTCCTTTGTGTTTGGCTTATTATTGAAGTAATTCATTGGGTAATGAGGCGGATTTAAAGAAAGTTATCTCACTGGAATATACCTCGCCACACTTAATTATCTTGCTGATCTCTATGAACAGCATGTGCTGAAATGTGCTGAATACTCGGCTCAAAACAGTTTAGGAGATATACCTTATCGGATATAAACTAAGCGCAAACTCTTAGTGTTCTATATTAAATGCATGGCATTGTGAAAATGGACAAATCAATCGAGAATTATATATAAAATGGAATACAGAAATATTGAAGCCTCTCAATTAGTCATGACCCAGCTTATGCTGCCTTCGTATTCTAATTTTAGGGGCTTTATTCATGGAGGTTACGTACTAAACCTTATGGATCAGGTAGCCTTTGCATGTGCATCTAAGCATTCGGGCTACTATTGTGTTACTGCCTCAGTGAATAAGGTAGATTTTTTAAATCCCATCGAAGTGGGCAACCTATTAACCTTAAAAGCCTCTGTTAATTATACTGGACATACCTCTATGGTAGTAGGTCTAAGAGTAGAATCTGAAAATATTAAATCCGGTATAATCAAACATTGTAGCTCTTCCTATTTCACCATGGTAGCCAAAGACGATGATGGAAAAAGTGTTCTTGTACCTGGACTGATCTTAGACTCTGAAGAAAGTATTCGTCGTTTTACCAGAAGTATAATCAGACAAAATCAAGCCAAAGAAAGAAGAGAAAGCTTTGATGTTTCCGAATTCAAATTAGAAGAACACATTCAAAATATTCAAAATCAAAATGCTAGAATTGAATTAGACTGAGCTTGTTGATCATTAAAATTAGTTCAGATAAAGGATGCGGTCAAAAAACAAGACCCATCAATCGTTGTGACTCCCCTAGCCTTTTAAGCCATCCAAAATGGCTAGCGCAATTCTGATTTTCTCGTAGGCCAGACTCTCATTAAAGAACTCAAAATACTTTTTTATTTCAGGTGGATTTCCCAATTCTTCGCTTGCACTTCTTACTCTTGACACCTCCTCTTTCGTAACAAATTGCATTAGGTCAATATCTTTCCCATCGGCATACAACTTCGATAAATGAGCATAGACCGTTCCCGGTTTCAAATCGCGTTGCTCTGAAATCTCATCAATAGACCATCCCTGTTGAATCAGGCTATAGGTAAGTGAATAGGTGTCTTTTTTACCCGCATCATTTTTATTCAAGTATTTGCGTATTTCTTCCATAAACAAATCACCATAGACTTCCATTTTATGCTGTCCCACACCCTTTATTTCTAAAAAATCACTCTCGATTCTTGGCGTATGTTTTTCCATCTCATGTAAAGAAACATCACTAAAGATCAAATAAGCAGGCACCCCTTTCTCTTTGGCTAGAGCAGAACGAAGCATTCGCAAATGCTCAAACAAACCAGGATTATTAACACTTTGACCCGTGCTTGGTTTTTCGACTTTGCCTGCTTTTGCTTCCTTCTTATTGGCTTTTGTTCTATCTACTGGAACGGTTAATTGAACTTTTCTGGAGTTGAACAGAACTTCTTTCGAAAGAGAAGTTAATTCCAATGCATTGTTCTTGTGAAATGCCAACTCTGCCAGACCTTGATTCAATATTTGAATAATATATTGCTGCCAATGGGCCCAAGAAATATCTCTTCCAATTCCGTAGGTTTTTATTTGATCTAAGCCTTTCTCTAATATATGGCTGTTCCTTGCTCCCCTTAATACATCGATCAGGGTACCAATAGCCTCCTCTTCGTTTACCCGATGAATAGTAGAAAGTACTTTTTGAGTGAGGGTCGTTCCATCAATAAATTGTGGTGGATTATTGCAGATATCACAATTCCCACAATTCTCGGAAAGCATTTCGCCAAAATAGCTGAGCAATATTTTTCTGCGACAAGATGTGGCCTCAGAAAACTGCTGCATTCGCTCCAACTTGGCTAACTGCACATCTTTATTCACCGCTCCCTCCGAAAACTTCCGCAACTGAATAACATCGGCATAGCTATGAAAAAGGATAGCTTTTGAATCCAACCCATCGCGCCCAGCTCTTCCTATTTCTTGATAATAACCCTCAATATTCTTGGGCATATTATAATGAATTACATAGCGAACATTCGATTTATCTATTCCCATTCCAAAGGCTACGGTAGCGCAAACAATTTTAATTCTATCGTAAATAAAAGCTTCTTGTACAGCGGTGCGCTCTTCAAAACTCAATCCTGCATGATAGGCTTCCGCTTCAAATCCTTGACTTTTCAGTTTGTTGGCTACCAGCTCTGTTTGTTTCCTACTGAGACAGTAAATAATTCCTGATTCCGCTTTATTCTGTTGTACAAAGAGACTAATCTGCTTCATTCTATCCAGTCCCGGGCGGATTGTTAAACTAATATTTGCTCGGTCGAAAGACGACACAAATTGGGTGGCGTGTGGAACAGATAATTGCTCAATAATATCTTGACGAGTTGCTTTATCTGCCGTAGCAGTAAGTGCTATGATTGGCGTATTGGGCAAGGTCTTTTTCAAAAAACCAAGTTGCTGATACGAAGGTCTGAAATCATGTCCCCAGCTTGAAATACAATGCGCTTCGTCGACAGCTATACAGGAAACATAGGTTTCGTTCAGCATATTCGATAAATACGATAAGCTTTCAGGTGCCACATAAAGCAGCTTTAATTGTTTCTGAAAAACTTGGGCCAAAATGGCTTCTTGAACCCTTGCATCTTGGCTGCTATTAAAATAATTTGCGGCTACTCCATTGGCCTTTAAGCCATCCACCTGATCTTTCATTAAGGCAATCAAGGGTGAAATAACAATGGTTACCCCTTCCAAAACCAAGGCTGGAACTTGAAAACACAAAGACTTCCCTCCACCTGTTGGCATTATGACCAACGTATCTTTCTTTGCTAAGACATTATTGATGATCTCTTCCTGCAGGTCTCGAAAATGGTCGTATCCGAAATACTGTTTTAAAGGACTATAAATATCCTCAGATTCTCTTGTCAACATATACGTACAATAGTAGGAATTCCAATTCAATTACATCTCGATTTTGAAAAAAAATGTCAATGATTTCTACAACTCTATTTGACCGCCTTTTCTTGAAACCAGAAGCCTATTGCTCGAGTTGCTGATAGCAAAAGAAAAGAAGCTAGATTGTATTGAGAGCCCTATTCATAGAACATCATTTTAAAAAAAGATAATGCTATTCTTTACTATTTTCAGAATGAACACAGTATAACTGAATGAATACATAGCACTCTCTTTTTGAATCAAATACACTATAATCATAAAGTGGAGGTTCATGCTTCCTCGATTCTAACGGAGAATTGGTGCATCTAATAAATTCGGTATTCTGATTCTTCTTTCAGGAAGGCCTATTTTAGTGGCAGTCTTGACTGTGTGCAACTTACTATCGCTTAACCCAATTCAAAAATGGAGCTATTGCAAAGACTCATGCGAGCAAACACCCTAAACCCATAGACATGCCGTATTTCCTAATTGCCATTTTATCTCTTAGTATAGTAAGTGTAAAAGCACAAACGGTTAAAAATAGCTCCTATACCACACAGACTGGAGAAAAGGTATTGAGACTTGAAGTGGTACTGCCGATTAGCAAAATAGAAGCTTGGCAATTATTCACTACCGACGAAGAATTAATGAAATGGATTGCCCCTATCGCTCATATTGAATTAAAATCTGGAGGCTATATATTGACCAATTATGACGAGACCAAATCTCTTTCTGACAGTTCATCTATTCAACTAAACATCCTTAATTACATTGAACAAGAATTACTAACATTGAAGGTAGAACTGAATGGGAATTTCGCTGAAAGCGTTCAGAATGAAGATGAAAATCTTCAAGAAATCATCCAGTTTGAATACGTTAGCCCAAACGAAACAAAAATTATTTCATCTATGATCGGATGGGGTCAAGGCGAAGAATGGGTAAAAACATATGAATTCTTTGTCAAGGGAAATCTCTGGACCTATGCAGAACTACGAAAGCTGTACCCTTAAATCTCGAATAAAAATAAATTTCCAGCAGCACACAAAGTCTAGAATCATGGGTTCATAAGCCATGGTGCTTTAGTCCCATTTTGGAAAACCGATCGTTATTAATAAACTCGGAAAACGCGGTGGTTTTTATACAATTGAGGTTCTATTCGAATCCCCCTAAATCCCTTCTAAACCGGGGGCAATAATTAAAAACGAATGAATGAAAATGCTACTATTTCTCATTGTTATTTGGATTTCAAAAAATAAGCATGCCAGAATAAAGAAGCGGCAGATTCTACAGCGGTGAATTCAATTGATGGTATTTTAAAAGAAATGCTCCCAATAATCTATGGAGAAAAAGACAAAATATGAGATTGGGATGAAGACGGTTTGAAACGACTCAAGCTCTATTTTGAAAAAGGAAAACGGATACGTAAAAAATGAATTAATCAACGCCTATGTCTTTTCCGACACCCAGACATTTATTGATGTCCGATTGCATTCCAAAGAGTAAAAAGCAGCATTATAATTCTTTTCAGAAAGCAAGTAGATCGGCTTAGTTTAGGTCTACCTTGGATAAAAAATAATGTCTATCGAGCGAAGGGTACAATTGGTAGAAAGTCTTTTTTCTCAATTGGAGCAAGAAAGCGCTCAATTCCATAAAGCATCGGGAATAGGCTGTGTTGCGGGTTGTGGAAAGTGTTGCACCTACCCTGAAATAGAAGCTTCTCCGCTAGAATTTTTACCCTGGGCATTTCACCTTTTTCTAAACGAAGAGGCAGAATCTACGCTCAAAAAGTTGAATGAAACAGAAAGTAAAATCTGTTTAATCTATAAACCCCTGGCTCTTGCCGACCAAGGACGTTGCAGTGACTATAAATACCGAGGCTTAATCTGTAGGCTATTTGGATTTTCTGCCAATGCCGATAAATATGGAAATCTACGGATGGCTACGTGTAAAATTATAAAGGAAGGGCAGGCTGAAAAATACGCATCCACTGCCGAAGCCATTACAAAAGGATTGTATGTGCCCGTATTTACGGAGTATTATATGCAATTAAAGCAAATAGACTTCTACTTAGGCAATACGATTTTACCCATAAACAAAGCCCTCAAAATGGCGCTGGAAGAAGTGCTTCACTACTATGCTTACCGAACTCCGTCTGAATTAAAAAAACGGCCTGTTTAAATAGGCTCGTTGTAGGTAGAATCCGTTTTGTACTAACAGAGGATGGCTCTACCGTGATTCGATTTTCCTCGTCTTTGAATCTATTGCTTTGGATCCATCTGGGTTCCTGAACTTCCGTCAACTAAGTTGTGATTCATAGAAATATGGGCTCATCTGAACTAAGAGTTCTGAAACGAGTGCTCTTCGAAAAAAAGCAAGATTCCAATTTTCTGATTCGATTTGCCATCCATCTTAAAGGAGACCTCCTTCTATTTAAAACATCAGCGTTAAACCATGCTGACTTCTCTGCTCTATAATTCTGTCTATGTTTTCTGCTTCCACAACTCCACCTTAGAAAGAGTTGGCCCGACGATTTAATTCATTTCCAAACAAATTCAAGATCTCGAATTCCGAGCATAGGAATGAGAATGGAAATTTTCTTTTAGCGTGCGTTTAGGAAATACTAAAACATACAAAAGGGATGTTTTATGAACGAAATTATAATCACAATTAAATGAGGTTCAATATCTTAATACAGATCAGTCTCCTTTTAACTCTCCTCTCATGCGATTGTCTATATCGCGTTTCAGGAGTTGTATTAGACCGTCGAACCAAAGAACCTCTATCGAATGTTCAGATTGGAAAAACAGATACTGTCGATTGAGAGAATCCATTTAACCGCAAAACGCCTACCGCAACAGACAGCCGCTTTGACATACAAGGAGTAGCCAGAAACTGTCGATAAATTCACTTATTTTTTATGAAGGAGGGTTATCTGCAGCAGGAGCATACTTTTCTGAATGGGACGTAGGACACTATACTCTTGGATCTCATAGTAGACAAGGGCAACTATCAAAGTGAAGAATAAGCATAGCATAGAATGCTCAACTCTCCCTTTTCTAGAGCAGCGTATTAAAGCCAATTTGGGAGTCATACTAGAAAGTATGCAGAATAGAGAATTGTCTAAGAATAGGCACTATTGTCAACGAAGCATGTCATCCAGAGATTCTTTATCATAGACCTATTTTTCAAATGGTACTATAGCCGAATTCTTTTATACCCATATCGAATAAAAGCCAAGTCTATTTTCTAATAAATGGCGGCAGATCCTCCACCATATGCGCATTTGCTTCTATTGCCAAGCATCTTCATAGCGGGATATTTATGGGGGGAAATGGGTGGAAGTTATCTTGGGAATTAGGGTGGAGTCTTAGGATGCAGTCTTAGGATGCAGTCTTAGGATGGAATGAATTGTCCAATACCAAAGTGCGCATTCGAATGGCCATGGTTAAGTACGCATTTGCCGTTCCCCAATTGATATTCATTTTGGCGTTTGTCCCGATTTTTGAATTCATTGCTTCTATAGAAGAGCGAAAGAAAAAGAAGGGCTAGCAAAATAGAATTATTCACTAAAATATTAATGCATTTCGAAGTTTTAGAAGAAAAAATTAAATTTGCATTTGCAAGCATCCAACTAATAAAAACACCCGATTTCAAGCTTCGAACTGAATAATAATTCGGTAAATCAATATTGCTTTTACTTAAATGACAATCACTTCCACCTAAAATATTAAATGGGCACTTTGAGACGGAACAATCACTTAATTTGAATTCAGAAAGGATATAACAATTATGCAAATAGATAAATCAAAACCCGTTCTTGTTACGGGAGCCAATGGATATGTGGCGAGTTGGCTAGTTAAGAAACTACTCGATGTTGGAATTTGTGTTCATGCAGCAGTGCGCAATCCGCAAGACCAAAAAAAGGTAGCACATCTGCTTCAGGCTGCGAAAGCGTCTAAAGGAGAGTTGAAATTATTTGGTGGCGACTTGCTTTTACCCGGATCGTATTTAGAAGCTATGGAAGGATGCGAGGTGGTCTTTCACACGGCATCGCCTTTTATTACAGATGTCAAAGATCCTCAAAAAGAACTCATTGATCCGGCCGTAAAGGGAACAGAAAACGTACTTAACTCTGTCAATGAAGTCTCATCTGTAAAGCGAGTAATAGTAACCAGCAGCTGCGCTGCAATTTATACCGATGCCATTGATACAGTGAATGCACCAGGAGGAGTGCTCACTGAGAAAATTTGGAATACCACCGCATCTTTAGACTATCAGCCCTATTCTTTTTCCAAGATGTTAGCGGAGAAAAAGGCATGGGAAATTCAAAAAAAGCAATCTAGATGGGACCTAGTTAGCATAAATATGAGTTTGGTTCTCGGGCCGTCTTTAAATCCAAAAAACAATACTTCTGAAAGCATCAACATTTTAAAAATGTTGGGAGGCGGCGAGATGAAAATGGGCGCACCTAAAATGGGGGTCGGAATAGTAGATGTCCGCGATGTTGCCGAGGCACACTTTCGCGCTGCCTATAGGCCTTCTGCAAATGGAAGATATATTACCTCTGCCCACAATTCGGACTTCCTAGAAATGGGTACTGTCCTTTTACCTAAATATGGAAGTCAATTTCCATTGCCAGAAAAGGCACTTCCAAAATGGCTCTTAATGCTGTTCGGACCCATGGTTAATAAACTCTTCACGCGTAAATTCATCCGAAACAATGTAAATATTCCGTGGAATGCGGATAATTCGAAGGTTAAAAAAGACTTGGGCATGCAATTTCGTCCGCTCAAAGAAACCATGGAAGAGTCTTTTCAAGTACTCATTGACAACGGCATTCTAAAGGCGAAAAATTGATTTGGAAGGGATGGATCTAAACCAGCAAATTTCCAATGAATAGGAATATAGAATCCTATTTCTCTGGCTTAGTAAAATGGTGCGAAGAACTGCAAAGACTTCGAGCCATAATCCTTGATTGTCAGCTCATCGAAGAGCGAAAGTAGTCTGCGCCCTATTGTAGTTTTAAGGGCCGCAATATTGTTCTTTTGGGTTTATTCAACGCGTATTGCAGTTTGAGTTTCTTTAAAGGTTTTCTGCTTTTGGATGAAAATAAAATCCTTGAGAAACCGGCTGAGAATTCTCAATCGGTGCGACTTATTGGCTTTAAGAGTCTAGAAGAAATCAACATCCTTGAAGACACCCTTAAGAAATATATCTACGAAGCCTTAGAAATAGAGAGCACCAGAATTAGGATAGAACGCAAAACTTTTAGCAGATATTTTGGCGCTTTTGAGTTTCAGATAATAAAGTTCAGCCTCATTATTCGATGCGAGTCTTCTACTCTTCTGTACTTTAAAAATACGCGCCGCGTTGAAAATAACAGCGAAAAATTCAGAAATAGTTGGAACAAGCCAATCCTTATAGCCTTCGATACCAGTGGTTTATTGCCCCATTTACTTTGCTCGCAGCATTGATTATTAGAGTTAACTATCGTGCATACGTCCACAGCAACTCTTAAACTTTTTTCCGCTATTACAAGGACATGGACTATTACGCCCAATCTTCACTTTGTTTTTACTCAGATTTCTCGCGGACATATCTTGCTTAAATATCTTTTCTAATAGGTTGTATAAATTAGGATGGTTTCTCTTAAGCAACTTTGGACGCTCAAAGAAATATTCGCTTACGACAGCGAAAAACTCCATTCGATTTGTTCCCCCATATGGATTGATGCCTGACTGTCCATCGTATATTTCATCTATCTTTTTACTGATTAGATCTATCCACGGAATTGAATATTGCTTTTCCAATAGCAATGATGGAATGCCATCGATTGATCCATCCGCCTTATCTATCAGATGAACAAACTCATGAATAGCCGTATTTTTCTTATCTGATTCATTCTTAAACCCATGTTTCAAAGCTTGCTTAGACAAGATCATCATGCCTTCCATATATCCATTGCCAACCATTCCAGAAATTCTTCTGTCGGGGCCTTCTGTTTCATATTTCTCATTGAAACTCGAAGGGTAAAGTAAGACCTCCTGGATATTAGAATATTTCCAATCGCTAAATCCAAAAATTGGAATGACAGCACTAGAAGCAACAAGTACTTTATCTGTTGTCTCTACGCTGGTATCTATTCCTGTTATTCTGCAATTCAATAGGAATTCCTGAACTTTGTATTCAAATCTACTTTTCTCTTCTTCGGAGAGTGCATTATAAAAGGATACATCCCTTTTTAATATGATTCTCCAATTAGTGGGAAAAGATTCTTTGGGCAATAGCCACTTTGAATTATTTCTCCAAACCAACCTGAACAAAAAGAAAGAGCCTAAGACAATAATAAGTATGAATATAAAAGTGCTCATATAGTAGTGCTTCCCATGTGGGAGACCAATATAAGGTATGATGGCTAAGGCACTAATTCCAGTATTTCCTCTTGTCCTATAATTGCATAAATAAGGGCATTCACTCCGTCCACAATACCGGTTGAGTCTGCAATTCCAGCCACGTCTAATCCTGTCTGTACATTAACTATCCAAGAGTCACCCCCCGAGTTAGCGCCCCCGCTTTGGCCATTTCCAGCTTTTACTTTTGAACTATGATCAGCATAGAATGAATTTATTTCCATCTCGCCAAGCGTATTTGTTTTAGAATCACCTCCTAACACTCTTCCAACTCTATAGCCCCC